>Ga0326728_10000613_pt1 | contig 137368 bp, 115 predicted proteins | sample MB3enrmetagenome_FD_207602 | JGI IMG/M metagenome (GOLD analysis project Ga0326728, IMG submission 207602) | Lab enriched peat soil microbial communities from McLean, Ithaca, NY, United States - MB31MN | ecosystem: Environmental > Terrestrial > Soil > Wetlands > Peat | place: USA: New York...
GAAGGTAGCGCTGACGCTGGGAGCGCTTCCGTTCAGGTTCACCTTGTTTCCGGTGTCGTTGCGCAGTTGGCCGGTGTAGTAACCGAAGTAATTCACGAAGTAAGTGCCGGGAGGTGGCAGGGCGCCGGTCATCCAGCTCTCAGCACCAAATGGGTATTGATCGGCGCCTTCTTTAGCGTAGGCGACAGCGAATGTCAACGTTCCCGCGAGGGCGAGCGCGACACATTTTAACGGGCTCATGATCTCCTCATCGGCATAATGGTGGCAGTTTCCATAAATAAGTGCAACATATTTCGGAGAAAAAGGCCTGCTAAGAGGAGGGCAGCTAGCCGCCACGTTATCGTGGTGCAACGGCATGCGGCTGCGGCGCGAGACCGAGCATGCCCCAGTCGACTAGCGAAGTGACGCGTCCCTGGCCGTTGGGCGGCCGGGCTTCGTGGATTTCGAAGCTGGAGACGGCGTTGGCAGTGACTGTGACCAGGGAATGGGCAAAGAACCACCCGTCGGTGTATAACCTGCTCGCGCGGAGATGACCGCCGGCGCTGGGCATGGAGAGGTAAGTTATGCCTTCGAGATCGAAGCGCAGCATCTGGTGAATGTGGCCGGCGATGACATAACGGACGCCGTAACGGCGGGCTAACCGGTGGAGGGGGAAGCCGGGACTGCGCAGGGCTACGGAGAACAGCCAGGATGGGCGGTGCATGAAGACGAACTTCAGGGGAGCGGGGGCGTGGGCCTCGAGATCGGATTCGAGGAACGACAGCTCGGCGGCGGGGAGATCGTCGGTGCGGCTGTTATCGAGGATGGTGAAGTGGGCAGGGCCGTAATCGAAGGAGTAGTGCGGAGGATGGGCCGCGTGCCGGCAATAGAGGCGCTCGGAGGCAGGCGACCAGATGTCGTGATTGCCGGGTGTGAGATAGAGCGGGATGGCGCGGTAGGGGGCCAGGATGCGATCGACTTCGCGCCATTCGGCGGGGGCCCGGGCATCGACGGCGCCTTGGATGGTGTCGCCCACGGTGACGACGAAGGCGGGGTGCTCTTGCGAGAGCTCGCGCCAGATCTGGGGGTAGACGCCGGGGACGGTTTCGCCGGTGCGGTCGCCGAGGATGACGAAGCGGAAGTCGGAGGTGGGAGTGGAGAGAAGGGCGAGCGTGAGGAGGGCGAGCAGGGCGAGGAACAGCGCGGGACGCATGGCATGCATTGTCGCATTGAACGGGGAGTGCGAGGCGGTCGGCGGCATTCCATTAACCGCGAGCATTCCACTAACCGCGCGGAGGCGCGGAGATGGCGCGGAGTTTAAAGAAAGTCGAAACCTGAGCGCGGAGAGGGAGCAGAGGTTCGCAAGGGCTTCGCGTCGAGTCTCGGTGAGAAGCGCGGGGGCGGGCAGCCGAGGGCCTGGAACCAGAAAGGATCGCTCAAGCGGGAGAGCAGCTCGGAAGTGCCGTAATCGAGCGCCACATTTTCGACGATGGCGGTAGCGAGGCTGGTCATGCGCTCCGCCAGCCAGGCCGGCACATGGCCGCCGTGCAGCGGGAGGTCGGCGAATCCGGAGCGTTGCATCTCTTCTTACAGTCTACGGCCAGGGAGCTTTGCCATACTGGAGAGGCGGCATGAATTCCTCTCAGCTTCCGGTGCTCTCGGTTACAGGCCTGAGCAAGCGCTACGGCGAAACCGTGGCGGTGGATGACGTGTCGTTCGAAGTGGGGCGCAACGAGATTGTCGGCCTGCTGGGGCCGAACGGGGCGGGGAAGACCACCACCATCAACATGATTCTGGGGGTGCTCGAGCCTAACGCTGGGACGATCCGGATCGACGGCCTGGATGTGGCGCGGCGGCGGTCGCAGGCGCTGGCGCGCACGAACTTCGCGGCCGTCTACGCGACGCTGCCTGGGAACCTCACGGTGTACGAAAACCTGCGCGTGTTCGGGATGATCTACGGCGTGCGGGCGCTTGCGAACCGCATCCAAACGCTGCTGGAGGAATTCGAGCTGGCGCGTTTCCGGAACACGAAATGCGGCGTGCTTTCTTCGGGGGAGCAGACGCGGCTGTGCCTGGCGAAAGCCATGCTGAATTCTCCGCAACTGCTGCTGCTGGACGAACCGACGGCCTCGCTCGACCCGGCTTCGGCGCAGGACATCCGCGCGAGCATCCAGGCGCTGGCGAGCCGGGGCTCGCGCGGCGTGCTGTGGACCTCGCACAATATGTGCGAAGTGGAAGAGGTGTGCCACCGGGTGCTCTTCCTTTCGCATGGCAAGATTCTGCTGGAAGGGGATCCCAAAAACCTGCCGCGCGAGCACGGGAAATCCACGCTGGAGGAACTGTTTATCACGGTGGCGCGGGAGCCGCTCTCGCTGGAGGGAGTTTGACGATGTCGCTACGGCGGACGCTGGCGGTTGTGCTGCGACACTTTTACCTGCTGCGCGGGAGCCCGGCGCGTGTGCTGCCGCTGTTCGCGTGGGTGACGATCGATATTGTGCTGTGGGGATTTCTATCGCACTATCTGACCAGCATTACTTCGCCGGCTTTTCATTTTGTCCCCATGCTGCTGGGAGCGGTGCTGCTGTGGGATTTCTGTATTCGCGTGATGCAGGGAGTGACGCTGGCGTTTTTCGAAGACGTGTGGGCTCGCAATTTTCTGAACATATTCGCGACGCCGCTTTCGATCGCGGATTATGTGGGCGGGCTGGTGCTTTCGAGCATCGCGACCAGTTCGGTGGGGCTGGCGGTGATGCTGGTTCTGGCGATGGCGATTTTCGGACTTTCGTTCTTCAGTTTCGGCGCCATGCTGGTGCCTTTCCTGATGGTGTTGTTCCTGTTCGGGATTGCGATCGGGATTTTCGCGTGCGGGGTAGTGTTGCGGCTGGGGCCGGCGGCGGAATGGTTCATCTGGCCGATGCCGGCGCTGATTTCGCCGTTCGCGGGAGTGCTGTATCCGCTCTCGGTATTGCCGCCGTGGATGCGGTACATTTCGCGGGTGCTGCCGCCGGCTTACGTGTTTGAGGGCTTGCGCGCGCTGATCGGGGGCGGCACGGTTTCAGTGGCGCGGCTAGCGGCGGGCACGGCGCTGGCGATAGGGGAGATTCTGCTGGCCTGCTGGTTCTTCGAGCGGGTGTACCGGCATGCGGTGCGTTCGGGACTGATCGCGAGATATAGCGCGGAGAGCTTGAGTTAGGGGAATGCTGCGAACCGGCAGCGCCTCTGGAGTCTATAGTTAGGATTTCATTTTCTTGTTGACACCACAAACATGTGAGAGCTATTGTGAGGGTGGATGGTTGGGTTGCAATTTTGAGTCCAGTCGTCCTAGTGGGCAAGGATCCTCGGTAGGCGAGGCGTCCGCGCGGCAAACAGGCCACTACCCTCAGGCATCGAAAGATGCCGCGGTGGAGGGTGACCAGGGATTCCCGGGTTAAGGGTTTTCCTAATGTGGCTGAGGTTTTCGGATCTCTACGGCGCGCGGTGCTGAAGCTTCAACCAGTGGGGGAATCCGTCAGCAATCGCTCGCGATGGTTGGCTATTTCTTCCGCTCCGGGGGAAATAGCTTTTTTGTTTCCCTCTCGAGCTTCGACTCGCCTCCAGAAAGGTATATGGAACCGAACGACGACAAGCCTCCCAGTATTTGGTGGCGCGCGGCGTGGAAGTTCCGGCGGTAAGTCGACCAGTTGTCGCCTTGGCCGCCGCTTCTTCCACCGGGTTAACGGTGATGAACGCGGAGGGCTAGAGGCAAACGCTCCGGATTCCCGGGGCGGTTAGCTTTTCCCTTTCGACATCTCCAGGTGTTTAACTTCCGGCCTCGACGGTAGAGTCCGTCGCCGGCCGAGAGGTCTCTCTGTATATTTACAGGGACAGAGAGGAGGTGTTTCGATGAGCAATAAGGTGCTGACTATGCCCGCGGCCGGGGCTGAAACGGAAATTATGCCGGTCCGCGGGCGGGTTGTGAAATCGAAGTGGACCTTTAACTTACTCACCTTCTTAATGGTCTTCGGGCCCGGGTTGATCGTGATGGTAGCCGACAACGATGCCGGCGCGGTTTCGACTTATATCCAGGCGGGCGCTCAATACGGCACTCATTTGTTGTGGGTAATTCTGCTCTTATTACCGGTCACTTACTTTATTCAAGAGATGGTGGTGCGGTTGGGAATCGCCACGGGCAAGGGGCACGCGGCGATGATCTACCAACGGTTCGGCAAGTGGTGGGGGCTGTTCTCGCTGGCCGATCTGGAGCTGGTGAATTTCTTCACGCTGGTGACTGAGTTCGCGGCCATCGATCTGGCCTGCGCGAACTTGGGGATCGATCCGCGGATCGGGGTGCCGGCGGCGGCCGCCGGTTTGATCACGATCGCGGTGACGGGAAGCTATCGGAGATGGGAGCGCATGGCGGTGGCGCTCTGCTCTCTCGACCTGATCTGGCTGTATCTGGCCTGGAAGCTGCACCCGCCGCTGGCGGATCTGGGGCACGGCCTGATCCCCGGGGTTCCCGCGGGCGGACTGACGGGAGACCTGGTTTTCATGGTGATCGCCATCATAGGAACGACGGTGGCGCCGTGGCAGCTCTTCTTCCAGCAGAGTTGCATTGCCGATAAGAAGCTGCGGTTTGCCGACGTGAAATGGGCGCGGCTGGACACGTTTTTGGGCGCGTGCTTCACCATCACGGTGGCGGGGTGCATGCTCATCGCGGGTAACTACTCTCGCATCCATGGGTTTACTTTCGAGGATCCGGCCAAGATGGCCAACAACCTTTTGCCGCTGGCCGGTTGGTTCGTGCGCAACGCCCTTCTGCTGCTGATGATCAACGCGGCCTTGCTGGGCGCGACGGCGATTTCGCTTTCGAGCGCGTGGGCGTATGGGGAGGTCAGGGGTTGGCCGCACAGTCTGGAATTGCCGTTTTACAAGGCTAAAGGTTTCTACGGAATCTACGCGTTCTGCACGGCGGTGGCGGCGGGAGTAGTGCTGATTCCGAAGGCGCCGCTGCAATTGATCATTCTGAGCGTGCAGGTGCTGGCGGGCGTGATGCTGCCTTCGGCGATCATCTTCCTGCAATTGCTGTTGAACGACAGGGAACTGCTGGGGGCCTATGCCAACAGGCCCTGGAACAATGCGGTGAACTGGACGATCATCGTCGTCCTGTTCGCGTTGTCAGTGATTTTGGCCGCGCAGGTTGCGGCCCCGAAACTCTTCCCGGCCTCCTGAGGGCGGGCGTATGAAAGGAGAAATGAAAAATGGCGACCACGATGAATTCTCTCGAACTGGAAGAACTGGAAAGCCGTTTCGTTGTCATTCACCCGCTGGATGACGTGCCGGAAGAGAAGGTGGATACCGAGAGCCTGGGCCCGATGGCGATGACGATGAGCGTGCGCGTCTCGCTGGTGAGCTTGCGGGCCTACCTGGTGCTGATGGTTTTGCTCGTCATGTACCATGCGCTGGACCTGGCCGGGCTGTTCGGACGGCACGTGTAGTCTCCGCACTCGCAATTCTTCCCTTGACTTGTAGTAATACACTAGTACAATAGCAAATTAGATGAGCAAAACGCCGCCAGCGGCGGGAAGGGCGTTCGTGTTCCGGCTCGATCCGCATAGCGGGGTCCCGGTTTACCGGCAGTTGATGGATCAGATTACCGGCGGGATGGCGTCCGGGGCGCTGGCGCCGGGGGAGCAACTTCCGACGGTGCGGCAGATGGCGGCGGATCTTGCGATCAATCCCAATACGGTGGCGCGCGCGTGGCGGGAGCTCGAGATACGGGGCTTGCTGGAAACTCAGCAGGGGACAGGGACGTTTATCGGAAGGCCAAAAGCGGGGCGGGATGAAGTGGAACGGCGGCGGCAGCTGGCGCAACTGGTAAGCGATTTTGTGGCGCGGGCGGGCGCGGCGGGTTTCACGGTGGCGGACTTGATGGAGCAGTTGCGGGGTCGGGGCATTCCACTAACCGCGGAGACGCGGAGACGCGGAGATCGCGCGGAGAACGTCATAAGAACTAAGAAAGCCAAAACCTGAGCGCGCAGAGGAAGCGGAGTTACTGGGGCCCCGCGTGAAGCGAAGGTGAGGGTTCGAAGCTTTCAGTTCTAATCTCATTTGCTCCGCGAGATCTCTGCGTCTCCGCGTCTCCGCGGTTAGTGGAATGCCCCGAACTGAACAGCAACTTGAAGGGGGCTTCGCAGCAGGATGTCGACAAGGTGACGCAGGTTTTTGAAAGGCTCGGGCTCAAGACCGTGGATGCGAACGCCGCGACCAGGACTGTGCGGCTTTCCGGAACGGCCGAAGCGATGGAAAATGCTTTCCTCGTGCGGCTGTTCAACTACGCGCACGCGAGCGGCAATTATCGCGGGAGGGTGGGGCATGTCCACGTGCCGGACGAAGTGAGTGACATGGTTGAGGGCGTATTCGGCCTGGACAATCGGCGCGTGGCGCGCAGAAGAAGGCAGCCGGTGAGGGAAGCGGTGCGCGCGCGGATTCCGCAATCGGTACCGGCTGCCTGGTATACGCCGGGCCAGCTGGCAGCGCGTTACCACTTCCCCAGCGGCAACGGCGCGGGCGAGACGGTCGGGCTTCTGGAATTCGGAGGAGGGTACTTCGCGCAGGACTTGAAAAAATTCTGCGCGCTCGCCGGCGTCGCGATGCCGGCGGTAAAGACCGTCAGCACGGACGGGACGGCGACGGACGCCAAGGATGGCGCCGAAGGCGAGGTGATGCTGGATGTCGAGGTGGTGGCGGGCGTTTGTCCGAAGGCGACGATCGTGGTGTACTTCGCCGATTGGACGGAACAGGGCTGGATCGCGATTCTGGACGCGGTCACCCAGGATGGCGTGAATGACCCCGGTGTGGTGTCCGTGAGCTGGGGTTATGCCGAAGATGCCGATATATGGACCGAACAGGCGATGACTCAGGTCAACCAGAGTTTGCTGGAAGCGGCGCATTTGGGCATTACGGTGTGCGTGGCGGCTGGGGATGACGGGTCGAGCGACGCGATCGGCGACGGGCTGGCGCACGTGGATTTTCCCGGCTCGAGCCCCTATGTTCTGTGCGTGGGCGGCACCACCATCCCGTCCAAGACGGGGACGGCTCCCGACATCGTTTGGAAAGAGGGAGACGGATTGCGGGCGGACAACGGAGGCAGCACGGGAGGCGGAGTCAGCGCGGTGTTCGACCGTCCGGCGTGGCAAGCCAACGTCACGGTCGCACCGGTGAATCCAGGCGCGAAGGCCGGGCGAGTGTTGCCGGACGTCGCCGCCAACGCGGACTGGGACGTATCGCCGTACCTGTTGGTGGTGGATGGCGGGGCACAACCGAACGGAGGCACCAGTGCCGCGGCGCCGCTCTGGGCGTCCTTGATTGCGCTGGTGAATGCGCACCGCGGGGCGGACAAGATCGGCTATGTGACGCCGGTTTTGTATGAATCGGGGAGCGCGGGCGGCGGGACCGCGGGGGCGCGGGGTTGTATGGATGTGACCTCGGGGAATAACACAACGGACGCGATCGGCGGCTATACGGCGGGCATGGGATACGATGCCGTATCGGGCTGGGGGACGCCGGATGGCGTGAAACTGCTGGCGGCGCTGGGGGAGCTGGCCGCGTTACCATAAAGCATGCGACTGTTGAATCTGACTTTGGCGCTGAGCGTGGGATGTGCCCTCTTCGCCGCCGAAGATACTCGAAAAGTTGATGAACGCCTGGATGACGCCGCGGCGCTCTTTTCGGAAATCATGAGCGCTCCGGACCGGTCCATCCCGCAAGACCTGCTGAATAAATCGGAGTGCATTGTTCTGGTGCCGGGATTGAAGAAGGGAGCCTTCGTATTCGGAGGCAAGTATGGAAAAGGGTTTGCCGTGTGCCGCAACACGAATGGGCCGGGTTGGGGTCCGCCGGCGGCGATTCGCATTGAAGGCGGCAGCTTCGGGTAGCAAATCGGGTTTTCCTCCTCGGACGTGGTTCTGCTGGTGATGAATGCGCGCGGGATGCGCGACATCACGAAGGACCGGTTCACCATCGGCGGTGAAGCCACGGCGGCCGCGGGGCCGGTGGGGCGCGATGCCACGGCGCAAACGGACGCGATGATGACGGCGGAGATTCTTTCGTGGTCGCGATCGAAGGGGCTTTTCGCGGGTGTGTCGCTCGACGGGGCGACTTTGCGCAGCGATATCGACGAGAATCAAGCCTTGTACGGCCAGCCGTGGACCACCAGGCAGATACTGGAGAGCGGCGCGAAACCGCCGGCCGCGGCGCAAAAAGTGATCACCATCTTGAATAAGTACTCGATGAAGAAGGCGAGTTAGGGAGGCGCTGGACCTGACCGCGGAAGCGCGCGGGATCTCTACATCGTCAGCGTCACCTTGGTCAGAGTGCGGGGCTTGTCGGGGTCGAGGCCTTTTTGCGTTGCCAGACAGGCGGCGAATAGCTGCGCGGGCACGATGTAGGGGATGGGCGTGAGCACTTCCGGTATGCGGCGCGGCAGACGAATGATTTTGGTGGCGCGGGATTCGATCTCGCGGTTTCCCGGATCGGAGATCGCCACGATTTCGGCGCGCAAGCGGCAGAGCTTATCGAGCGTTTGCCCGATGGAGCTCCAGGTGACGCCGGACGGGGCAAAAGCGAACACCGGGAAATCGGGTTCCACCAGCGCGATGGGGCCGTGCAGAAAGTCCGCCGAGGAGAACCGTTCCGCCACCACGTAACACGTCTCCATGAGCTTGAGCGCGAATTCGAAAGCGTTGGCGTAGTTCAGGCCGCGGCCCACCACGACGGCGTGATCCATGAAGCGGTAGCGGCCCGAAAGTTCGGCGATCTGCTCTTCGAGCAGGAGCGAGCTCGCGGCCATGGCGGGCAAGCGTTCCAGATCGGCGATGCGGAAGCGCGCGCCCAGCGCGTGCGCCAGCAGATAGAGAAGCATCATTTGACCGGTATAGGTCTTGGTGGCGGCGACGCTCTTCTCTTTGCCGGCGCGCACCAGGAAAACGTCATCGGCCAGCCGCGCCAGCGTGCTCGCGCGTTCGTTGGTGATTCCCAGGGTCACAGCGCCTTGGGCGCGCGCGCGTTCGAGCACCAGGTTGATGTCGGTCGATTCGCCGGATTGCGAGATGGCTACCGCCAGTGTGTCGCGATAATCCATCTTGGCTTTATAGAGAGTGGCTACGGAAGGCGCGGCCAGCGACACCGGAATGCCGGTGGTGATTTCCAGGAGATACCTTCCGAACTGGGCGGCGTTATCGGAAGTGCCGCGCGCCACCAGCACCACCAGGCGGGGCCGGCGCGCGGCGAACATCCGTTTGAACTTTTCGGCCTGGCGCAGTCCTCCTTGCAGCGTTTTCGCCAGCGCTTCCGGCTGCTGGCGGATCTCTTCAATCATGCGGGACATGTAAGAACCACGATAACAAGGGTGGGGGGTCTCACAGGGGGGTGATGGGCCGGGTTTCCGAGCCGAGGCGCAGCGTAAGCGGAATGTGGCCGCTGGCGGGCGGCGTCAAAAGGTACGGGCGGATCAGCAACAGCACCCGATCCGTGCTGGTATCGTGTTCGTGCGTGCTGGTGAGCGGACCCAGATACGGAATGCTCGAGACGCCGGCCAAACCGGCGATGGTGCGCGCGTCGCTGGTTTCGAGCAATCCGCTGACGACCGCCCATTCGCCGAAATTCAACCGCACGGTCGTTTTCAAAGCCCGGTTCGTGATCACTGGAACGCCGTTGACGGAAGTGCCGCCCAGGAGCTGGAACTGGGCGTCCACATCGAGCGTCACTTCGCGGTCGCCGTGCACGTAGGGTGTGACTTTCAGAGACAGACCCAAGTCCACATACTGAAAAGAAGGGATGGTGGCCAAAGCGCTGTACCCGGTGCTGATGGTGCTGACGGTCAAGGTGGCCGGGTTGCTGGTGACACTGCCCACGGTGTTGGTCACCGAGACGGTAAGTGTCTCCCCGTTATTCGAAGCGGTAGTGACGGGGGTGGTATAGGAACTGGAAGTCGCGCCGCTGATCTCGGAGCCATTCATATACCATTGGTAAACGAGGGGTGCGGTGCCGGTGGCATCCACATAGAACGTTGCGGTTTGGCCGGGGGCGATGGTCTGGCTCTGCGGTTGGGTGGTGATGGCGGGGGCGCCGGTATCCGTGGTGACCGTGAGGGTAGCCGGGCTGCTGGTGACACTACCCACGGAGTTGGAGATCTCGACGGTGAATGTCGATCCGCTGTCGGTGGAAGCCACATCGGGCGTGGTATAGGTGCTGGAAGTCGCGCCGTCGATTTCTTTTCGGTTCTCGTACCACTGATAGGCGAATGGGGCGGTACCGGTAACGGCCACACTGAAGGTCGCGGTTTGGCCGACCGTCACGGTCTGGCTCTGCGGCTGGGTGGTGATGGTGGGCGCGCCCACCGAAGAACTGACGTTGAGGGTTGCCGAGATGCTGGTGACGATTCCGACGGTGTTGGTGACGGTCACGGCGAATTGCGATCCGTTGTCGGTGGCGGCTACAGCCGGCGTAGTGTAGGAATCGGAAGTTGCGCCGTAAATGGCCAAGCCGTTCTCGGTCCATTGATAGGCGAGAGGAGCGGTTCCGGTGGCTACCACGCTGAACGTTGCGGTTTGGCCGATCGAGACAGTCTGGTTTTGCGGTTGGGTGGTGATGGTGGGAAAGCCGGTAGCGGCAGTCACGGTGAGAACCGCCGCGGTGCTACGAACGCTTCCCACGCTGTTGCTGACCGTGACGTAGTACGTATACCCATTTTCGGTGGCCGTGGCGGCGGGTGTGGTATAGGTGCTGGCGGTCGCGCCGGCGATCACAGTTCCATTCTGGCTCCACTGATAGCTGAGGGGCGCGGTGCCAGTGGCTGACACGCTGAAGGTAGCGGTGCTGCCGATGGTCACCGTCTCGCCCGTTGGCTCAACCGTGATTACGGGCGCGCCGGCAACGGTGGAGACGGGCGGGCTGGAGTATTGCGAGCTGACTATCGGATAACGGTCGCCAATGTGGATGGAGGCGGGCAGGGCGTTCAAACCGCGAAGCTCGGTGCTAACGAACGTGGTGGAGTGGGCATTGGACATCTGGGCCACCAGCGACGCATTCATGATTCCCAGGCCGATCAGGGATTTGCCGGCGCCGAACCTCAACAGTCCGGTGATGCTGGTCGGCAACTGATACTGATTGCCCAGCCAGTTGGTCAGCGGGGTGAGCGAGAAAATGTCGGGAAAGTTCATGCCGTAGGTGACCATATCGTTCTCGGTCACCTGAATCAACTTCATTTCCACCATCACCTGCGAACGCGGGAGCAGCAGGTCTTGGAGCAGCGCCTGGGCGGGCATCACCTTGGAATACTGGTCGCGCAGAACGATGGTGTTGGTCGAGTTGTCGAACGAAACTTTCTGGATGCCCATGGTTTGCTGGACGGCCTGCACCAGCGAAGTGAAATCCTGCTGATTGAGCGCCTCCGGCAGCGGGATGGCGACCGACATGTAGGGTTCGTTCTGCGAACGCTTCTGCTGCGTATCTTGGACCACCATAAAGATTTTTTCGGAGAGCGGAACGATGAATGTTCCGGTGGCCAGTTCGAGCCCGTGCAGCGCTTCGCGGTAATCCACGGCGTCGAGGCTAAAGTGAAGGCCGGGGCGCGGGACGTAATCGCCGTCGAAAACGCAATCGAGGCCAAATGCCTTGGCGACGGTTTCGTAGAGCAGCTTGGAATCGCCGCGGAGGTCGAAATCCTTGATGGAGGGGGCGGCCTTGAGCGCGGGCGGAGGCAGGAGCCTCTTGAGATCGGCGAAATCCTTGGCGTTGGCCGCATCCCAGGTCGGTGCGGGGGCGAGTGGCGGGCCGGTGCGAGATTTGGGCAGCAGGGTTTGCTCGAGGACGGCGCGCGCGCGCACGGCCTGGCTGCGCAGCCAATACGTCTGGTTATTGGGCTCGAGCGCCGCGGCTTCCGAATATAGCAGGTAGGCCTGCGACATATGCCCTAATTGTTCCGCCTTTTCCCCCCGCCTGAACAAATCGAAGGCTGAAGGCTCGCCCGCCACGAGGCACCAAGCCAACGCCAGGGCCAGGGTGGGCACACGTATCCGCACATTAGTATGACGGGACATTAGAGCGGGGCGTGCAAAGGAAGTTGCGCGAGGGCCGATTCGCCCCGGAGCCGATGGCTTATCCTTTAAAGATACGCCATGCAACTTGTACACCTGCTGGCCAGCAAACCGTATCTGCTGATCGAGCCCGGCTGGGTATTCGCGTTGACGTTGGCCGCCGGTTGGCTGGTGCGGCGCCTGGTTCTGCGCGGGCTCCGTTCCTGGATCGCCCGCACCGCGAGCCGCCCCGGCCGGATTTTCGAAGAAGCGCTGCGCGCGCCGATGTGGATCTGGATCGTCATCCTGGCAATCCACTTCGCCGTGCAATCCTCCGATCTGGACCTGAAATATACCGAGCGCGCCGCCACTTTGTTATTCGATCTGTGGGTGGTCTCACTCACGCTGATGGCGATGCGGGTGGCCCGCGACCTGGTGCGATTCTATGGCGGCCAGATCCCCGGAGCGCTCCCGGTAACCACGCTCACGCAGAATCTGGTGCAGATGGGCGTGCTCATTCTGGGGATCATGGTGCTGCTGGGGCCGTACATCAAGCGGCTCACGCCGGTGCTGACGGCCCTGGGGGTGGGCGGCCTGGCCGTGGCGCTGGCGTTGCAGGATACGCTTTCGAACCTGTTTTCCGGTTTCTACATCGCGGTCGCGCAGCAGGTCCGGCTGGGCGATTACATCAAGCTGAATACGGGGGAAGAAGGTTACGTCACCGATATCAGTTGGCGCTCCACCAATATCCGGTCTTTGAGCAACAACCTGATCATCGTGCCCAACAACAAGCTGGCGCAGGCCATCATCACCAACTATCACATGCCCGAGAACCGCATGGCGGCATCGCTCCAGGTCAACGTGAGCCACGATGCGGATCCGGACCAGATCGAGCGCGTCCTGCTCGAAATCGCCCGTGAAGGCGCGCGCGACATCAAGGGATTGCTCGCCGATCCTCCCGCTTCGGTTTCTTTCGATCCGGGATTCGGCGACTTTTATCTGGCGTTCACGCTGAACTACAACGTGGCCGAATTTGTGGATCAGTATGGCGTGCGCCACGAATTGCGCAAACGCATTCTCCGGCGTTTCCGGCAGGAGGGCATCGAGATTCCATTCCCCACGCGATCGGTGCATTTGGAACAGGAGCCGCGGGCGTGATGGATCGCGATCGGGTGGCCGCGCTGGCGGCGGAGGTCCGGCTGGATGGCGACGGCGAAGCCCTGAAGAGCCGCGAGCTGATTCTGACGCTGCTGGCCATGACGGCGGCGCCTTTTTCGCGCAACCAATTCACGCCCGGACACATCACGGCAACCGGCCTGGTGCTGGCGCCGGACGGAGAACGGGTGCTGCTAGTGCATCACCGGCGGCTCGACCGATGGCTTTTGCCCGGCGGCCACGTCGAATCGGGAGACGCCGCGATCTGGGACACGGCGCGCCGCGAAGTGGAGGAAGAAACGGGGGCGCAACTTGTTCCCGATGCCGCGCCGCCGCTGGTATCGCTGGATGTCCACGGGATTCCCGCGCGAGGCGCCGAGCCGTATCATCTGCATCACGACATGGCGTTTCACTGGCGGGCCTTGGCGGAAGAGCTGCGGGTGTCGGAGGAATCGCGTGCCGTGGTGTGGTGCCGGCCGGAGGAGTTCGACCGGTATGGCGTTCCGGGCAATGTGCGGCGGTCGTGGGCGAGGGTGATGGGACAGCAGGCGTGAGAGTGGCACAATGAAGGAGGACCTATGGGATTGACCTTTCTGCGTCTGGAGGTCGCCAACCAGAGCAACCCGCGGCAGACGGAAGCCGTGGAATTCCTGATCGATTCGGGCGCCGTGTATTCCGTCGTTCCACGGCCCGTGCTCGAACGGCTGGGCATCGCGCCGGTCGCGGAGCAGTCCTTTCGGCTGGCGAGCGGCCAGATCATCACCCGCCAAACGGCTGGAGCCCTATTCAAGTTCGGGGATAAGGCCGGCGTCGCGGCGGTCATTTTCGGGGAAGAAAGCGACAGCATACTCCTCGGCGCACACACGCTGGAATCCCTGGGGCTGGCGCTCGATCCGATCCGGCGGGAGCTGGTGCCCCTGCCGATGATGCTCGCTTTCCTGCCTGCGACTACGGAGCCGTAGCGCTGGCGGTTCGATAAGCCTGCCTCACGCTCGACTTGGCTGTACACTGGTGGTTGACCGGATCACCGCCAGCTCATGAAGACTTTCACCATCGGAGTCATCCCCGGTGACGGCGTCGGGACCGAGGTCGTACCCGAGGCCAAGCGCGTCCTGGAACGGATCGCGCAAAAACACAATGTAACATTCGCGTTTCAGGATTTCGACTGGGGCTCGAAGCACTACTTCCGCTGGGGGCGGATGATGCCCGCGGGCGCCATCGACCTGTTGCAGCCGTGCGATGCGATCCTGCTGGGGGCCGTGGGCCATCCCGATATTCCCGATCACATCACGCTGAACGGCCTGCTGCTGCCGATCCGGCGCGCTTTCGATCAGTACGCCAACGTTCGCCCGGCGTATCTTTATCCCGGCGTGGAATCTCCGCTCGCCAAGGCTCGGGGCGGGGAAGTCGATTTCGTGGTGGTCCGCGAGAACACCGAAGGCGAGTACGCGCAAGTGGGCGGGTTCGTGTATCAGCATCAGCCGGAGGAGATCGCGATTCAGACTTCGGTCTTCACACGCCGGGGGATCGAGCGCATTGTGCGCTTCGCGTTCGAGCTGGCCGTGGAGCGCAACAAGAAGAAGCGGGTCACGTCGGTCACCAAGTCGAACGCGCAGGGATACTCGATGGTGCTGTGGGACCGCACGTTTAACGAGGTGGCCGCGCAATTCCCGGACGTGGAAACGGAATCGCTGCTGGTGGATGCGGCGGCGATGAACTTCGTGCGGCGTCCGGAGAGCTTTGACGTGGTGGTGGGGTCGAACCTGTTCGCCGACATTCTGAGCGACCTTTCCGCCATCATTATCGGAAGCATGGGACTGGCGGCCAGCGCGAATCTCGATCCGTTGCGGCGCTTCCCCTCGATGTTCGAGCCGGTGCACGGGTCGGCGCCGGATATCGCGGGTAAGGGCGTGGTGAACCCATTGGCCACGATTCTCTCGGCGGGCATGATGCTCGATCATCTCGAGATGGCCGAGGCGGCGCGCGAGGTGGAAGGCGCGGTGGCCGGCGTGCTGGCCGAAGGCCGGGTGCGCACTCCGGATTTGGGCGGCAGGAGCAGCACGCAAGAGGTGACCGCCGCGGTGCTGGAGCGCCTGAGTTAGTGGAGAGCGAAGCGCGGCAGGAATCGACCGGGCGCCACGCGTTGCTGGTGGGCACGGGTATTCTGCTGAGCAAGCTGGTGGGCCTGGTCCGGCAGTTCGTCTTCTCGCACTATTTCGGGCTTTCCGGCGCCGCCGACGCGTTTTTAGCGGCGCTGCGCATTCCCAACTGTTTGCAGAATCTCTTCGGCGAGGGAGTGCTTTCGGCCTCGTTCATCCCGGTTTACGCGCGGCTGCTGGCGGAAGGCGACGAAGAAGAAGCGGGCCGCGTGGCGGGAGCCATTGGCGCCATTCTGGCGCTCACGGCATCGGTCCTGGTGCTGATCGGTGTGGCCGCAACGCCCTACCTGATCGATGCCATCGCTCCGGGATTTCACGGCGCCAAGCGCGAGCTGACGATCCGGATCGTGCGGATTCTTTTTCCCGGCGCCGGGCTGCTGGTGCTTTCGGCGTGGTGCCTGGGAATTCTGAACAGCCACCGCAAGTTCTTCCTGTCTTACACGGCGCCGGTGCTGTGGAACGCCGCCATGATCGCCACGCTGGTGCTTTTCCGGCGGTTGGATCAAACGGCGCTGGCGGTGGCGCTGGCTTGGGGATCGGTGGCGGGCAGCGTGCTGCAACTCGGCGTGCAGTTGCCGGTGGTGTTTCGCCTGGCCCGAGGGCTACATTTCCGGCTGGAGACGCAGACAGGCAACGTGCGGGAAATCATCCGCAACTTCGGCCCGGTGTTCGTCAGCCGCGGGGTGGTGCAGATCAGCGCTTACGTGGATTCGCTGCTCGCGAGCCTGCTGGGCGAGGGCGCGGTGGCCGGACTCACCAATGCGCAGACCCTCTACCTGCTGCCGGTAAGCCTGTTCGGCATGTCGGTTTCGGCCGCGGAACTGCCCGCCATGTCGAGCGCGCTGGGCGGGGAATCGGAAGTGGCCGCGCACCTGCGCCGCCGGCTCGATTCCGGGCTGCGGCAGATCGCGTTTTTCATTGTGCCTTCGGCCATGGCGTTCCTGGCGCTGGGCGGCGTGATCACCGCGGTGCTGTTTCAGAGCGGTAAATTCACGGCGGGCGATTCGCGCTACGTGTGGGCCATCCTGGCGGGTTCGGCGGTCGGCCTGCTGGCGCAGACACTGGGCCGCCTGTATTCGTCCACATACTACGCGTTGCGCGATACCCGCACTCCGCTGCGCTTCGCCGTTGTGCGGGTGGTACTCACCACGGGGCTGGGATATTTATGCGCCATTCCACTGCCGCGCTGGATCGGGATCGACCCCAAGTGGGGCGTGGCGGGGCTCACGGTCTCCGCGGGAGTGGCGGGATGGGTCGAATTCAGCCTGTTGCGGGGCACATTGAACCGGCGTATCGGCCGCACGGGATTGCCGGCCGCGTTGGTGGCCAAGCTCTGGTGCTCGGCCGCGGTTGCCGCCGCGGTGGGCTGGGGCCTGAAACTTCTGTTGGGCGTTCACCATCCGCGCGCGGGGGGCCTGGCAATATTGGCGGGATACGGGTCCGCGTATTTCGCGATGGCGCTGGTTCTCCGCGTGGAAGAGTGCCGAAGGGCGTTGGGACGGGTGCTGGGCAAGCTTTGTTGAATTTCGCACCCTATAATAAAAGACATGGTGAAGGCGAACGGCCGAAGGCCGAAGCGGTGGGCCGTCTGGCTGATTGCACCGTTGCCGTTGTTTCTGCCGCTGTTGTTTATCTCCCGGAACATGTTGTTCGGGAATCGAGATGCGCTGTTCTACAGCAACGTGCTGGCGCTTACGTCCGACGCGTTGCGCGCGGGTCACCCGTACACGCGGTGGTTCGCGGATGCCAATGCCGGCATAGGGAGCACCGTAATGCTGTTCTATGCGCCGTTGGCTTACATCGCTACGGCTCTGCTGGAATGGCCGCTGGCGATTCTCCGTCTGGACTTGGGAACGAGATTGATGCTGGGCATCTATGCCAGCCAGGTGCTATCCGGGGTCACGGCGTTTCGGTGGTTGAAGGAGCATTTCTCCATCCGCACGGCCTTTATCGGCAGCCTGCTTTATCTGCTATTGCCGTACAAGTTGATCTACATCTATGAGCACATCAACCTGGCGCAATTATGGGCGCTGGTGTTCCTGCCGCTGTGGATGGTAGCGGCGGAAAAGCTGGCGGCGGGAGGCAAGGCGCGCGCGGCGGCGATCTTTGCGCTGGCCGGCGCCGCCACCTATTATTGCCATCCGTTGACGGTGATCGCGTTCGGCGCCGTGCCCGCGTGCTATGCGCTCTGGTTCGGCCGCAAGCGATGGACGACGGTGTTATGGCTGGCGCTGGCATGCGGACTCATGGCCGGCTTATGCCTCATGCTGGCGGTGCCCCAGCGGGAATATCTGGGATGGATTCAAGAGGGACGCTTTCTCACGGGCAAGTACGATTGGCGCGGGAATCTGTATCACGTGGATATAATGCTCTGCGCGTATTACGCCATGATCGCGGCGCTAGTATGCTGGGCAGTGCTCCGCGGCGCCATCCGGGAGAGCGGCAGGGCGGGATCCGCGATATTTTGGGGCGCGGTAATCGCCATCCCGGCATTCATGAACCTGCCCGTGAGCGCGTTCCTATGGGAGCATTTGCCGCTCCTCAAATACCTGCAATTTCCGGCCGCGCGCTTGCACGCCCCCGCGTTGGTGGCGGTGATATTCCTAATTTGCGTATGGCTCGAACATTATAAGGAAATGCTGCCGATTTCGCCGCGGGTTTATCGGCCCGCGACGCTGGCGGCGTTGATCGCCCTATTCGGAGCGGGTACCCTTGCGCGGATCGCACTGACTTACCGCACCTTCGGGGATCTGACCTGGCCGTATATCGAGGCCATGCGCGACGCGCACATCATTGTTCCGGGGGAATACAAGACGCGGTGGGGCTGCGTCGATCCCTATGTGGCGCTCGATCGCTATCGCACTGACACGGTGCCGGCTCCCGTGACGGCGGAAGCGGGTGCATCCGCGGCGTTGCAGGAGTGGCACCCGCCGCGGCGCATCGTATTCACGGCGGATGTACAGGCCGCAGAAGCTGGTATTACCGTGCGGCAATGCTATGTGCCGGTGTGGGAGGCGTTCGATTCCGGCAAGCCGGTTCCATTGAGCGCCAGTGCGCCCGACGGTCTGATTCGCATGAACTTGACGCCCGGAATGCACCGCGTGGAAATGCGCCTGGGTGAGGCGCCGAACGTGGCTTACGCGCGTATGGCGAGCGCTGGTGCGTTGGCTTTGTGTCTGCTGTTGTTATGGGTCCCGCAAAGAAGGAAAAGAGCCAGCGATCATGCCACGAGCCAGCCGGCCGATTCCGTAGGACTTCATGCCGAGCCGCGACGGTGATGAAGCGGGGTTGCCGCTCGGGAAACCGACTTTGTCTCAGAAAGTGGCTGCGCCGCCCTAGACTTTAGGCGGCGACAATGTACTCTGCGATGGTCTTCGGCTCTGGAATTGGCTCTCCATCCTCGGCCATGCCGGCTAGATGCATTCGTATGGCCCCGCGAATAAGATCCGTAGTTTCCTCGAGTGTCGATCCAGCGGCGACGCACCCAGGCAGATCCGGCACGTGTGCGCTATAACCCGTGTCGGTTTTCTCGAATAAAACGGCGTATCTCATTTCAGCCCCGCTTGTCTCAGGATACTATTTTGCGTTTTCAGATCCAGGTCCATGGAAGGATGGCCGGCAATCGTCACACGCCCCTTCTTCTCCGAATGCATTGCATCGCGAACCTTCATGGTTGTCCGTCGATGCCGGTTTAACGAGCCCTAGAGGTTGGCATCGGCGTGGGTGCACGACATGAAAGTGGGGAAATCGCAGCCGATCGTGCTGAGCCGCGACCGAAGGAAGCGGTCTGCTTTGGCGGCGGCCTCGATTCAAATCGACCGCTTCCTTCGGGCGCGGCTCAGAATTGCGTATCGTATACGCTCGGATTCGATGAGCAGGCTTGGGCTTCGGCTGATCTTCCACTTCCATGTCGCGCACCCCATCGGCGTTATTTTGACGCCCATGCTCCGAAGGCGGTGTATACTCTATGGGACTGCAACGTGCGGGCTCGGGGGAAGCGACCTTTTTTGGGGGGGCTTCGATGAAGACGGTCAGGCTGGCAATTGTTGTCTTTGGGTGTCTGAGTGGGATGCTTCCGGCGCAGGAGGGCGGGCCCTCGGTTGTCCCCTCAAAATCGTGGAATAGCCAGGCGGCAGCCGCTTATCTGGACGCGCGCATTTCGAGGTGGATGGATTGGCCGCCGGCCGCCCGCGATCACGATACGTTCTGTGTCTCCTGTCACACGGCGGCGCCCTACGCCCTCGCGCGGCCTGCACTGCGCGGCATCGCCGGCGAACCAACGCCTTCGGCACTGGAACGCAGGCTGCTCGATAACGTTATCCGGCGCGTCCGCATGTGGAAGGATGTGGCGCCTTTCTATCCCAGCAAGAGCGATGGCGATCCGAAGACGGCCGAATCGCGCGGCACGGAATCCATTCTCAATGGACTGATCCTCGTCCGCTACGACGAGGGCAGCGGCAAACTGAGTCCGGACACAAAGCTGGCGCTCGATGCCATGTGGGCGGAGCAATTGAAGACGGGAGCGGCGCGCGGCGCATGGCCGTGGCTGGAGTTTCATAACTCGCCGTGGGAAGGCGATTCGCAGTATTACGGAGCCGCGCTGGCGGCTGTCGCGGTAGGGAAAACGCCCGCCGAATATCGTGGCTCGCCGGAGATCCGGGATGGATTGAAGCTGCTGTCCGAATACCTGGTGCGCGGCGAGGCGTCGCAGGTTCCGATTAACCGCGTGATGCTGCTGTGGGCCGCGGCGAGACTGCCGCGCCTGTTATCGGGCGAGCGGCAAAAGGCGCTAATCGGCGAAGTGCTGGCGGCGCAACAGGCGGATGGCAGTTTCTGTCTCTGTTCATTGATAGGGGGCTGGAAACGGAAGGACAACACGCCGCTCGAGACTCGCGGCGATGGCTACGCCACCGGGCTGATCGTGTTGGCACTCGAGCAGGCGGGCGTGCCGGACGCGCAGCCGCAAGTGAGCCGCGCGCGCCATTGGCTGGCAGCGAACCAGAGCGCGGATGGCAACTGGCCGGCGTGGTCGCTCAACAAGCAGCGCGACCCGGCTTCCGAGGCCGGCCATTTCATGAGCGATGCCGCCACGGCTTACGCCGTTCTGGCGTTGACGCACTCGCGATAACAAGCGGGCAATAAGTTATCGCGGACTTGCAAACAAATCCGCAAAATATTCCGGGACTATTTCTCACGGTCCGGGTTATGCAGATTGGAGGGCTTCACGAATGACTTACTCGCGCATGGTTCGGTGGATCATCGGCACCTGTTTACTGGCGATTCCCTTGGCGGCGCAGCCCCAGATCGGCGGTGGAACGTGCAGTTCGGCATCGTTAAACGGAAGCTACGCGTTTTCCCTCACAGGCAGGCAGGTTACGGGCGCGGGTACGTTTACTAACATTTTCCAGGCGGAGGGTACGGCACATTTCGACGGCCTGAGCGTGGCGACGATCACCCTCACCGCCGATACGCCGCAATCTGTCGGCGCGCCCCTGACATGGACGGGAACCTATAGCGTCCAGGCTAACTGCGCCGGCACTGCCACCATAACAACCGGGGGAAGCGCCACGTTGTATATCGCGATTTATAACCAAGGCTCTAACTTCCTGGTTACCGGCGCCGATGCCACATACTTCTACACCGGCAGCGGAAACACGCAGCCGAGCGCCTGCTCCACAAGCTTGCTTTCGGGCTCCTACGTCTACAGCGGCACGGGATACGGGTTCTCCGGCACCTCGCTGACTGGAATTGCGAATGGCACCGGATTACTGCAATTTGACGGGCAAGGGAAGGTGACGGCGAACATCGGCATATCGGGGAGCGTCTCCACCGCGCTGGCGGCCACCGGCTCTTACTCGGTTTCGTCCAACTGTACGGGCATGGCAACCCTTAGCGATTCGACTGGCAATGCCTACACGATGGGCCTGAGTATCTCCTCGGGCAATACGACGGCCAGCACGGACCTGATGGCCATGTTGGGGCAGGCTTCGAAATTCACGATGGATGGCTCCGCCCACGCCGTGACCGCAGCCACATGCAGCCCAGCTTCGTTGACCGGCACATACTCGCTAACCTTGAGCGGGCGCGACGTCTCCAGCGCGGGCAGCCTGGCAGGCAGTTTCCAGGGAAACGGAACAGCCACGTTTGACGGCATGGGCAACGTTGTCCTGGCCGGTACAAGCAACACCAATCAGGTGTCCGGCAAAACGTTCAGTTACACGGGCACATATAGCCTGCCGGCGAGTTGCTCTGGCACCATGACGCTCACTACTACCGGTGCGGCGGCAATGAACCTGGTGGTCTGGAGCAGCGCCAAACAGTTCAATATCACCGGCGCGGACAGCACGTATGTGTATTCGGGCAGCGGCGGCCCGCGTCCGGCCGGCTGCGCGAACGCGACGCTATCGGGCGAATACACGTATGACGCCAGCGGCTTCACGCTCTCCGGAACATCGCAAACCGGGGTGGGCGATGAGGTTGGCGTGCTTAACTTTGACGGTCAGGGCAACGTAACGGGGAATTACACGGTCACGTCGTCGGGAACGGTGGCCACGACTTATACATCCTCGGGGACTTACTCGGTAACACCCAATTGCCTGGGCACCGCCGCGCTGATGGATTCGGTTGGCAATGTTAACGCGCTGAATTTCGGCATTCTCAATACGTACGGACAGGGTGTGGACGTGATTGAGGCTAACCCGCGGTTCGTACGGTCGGGCAGCGCGCATGCGGCATTTCTCAATCCCACGCAATCGATCGGCAACGTGGCGAGCTACGCCGTGAATTATACGCCGCCGGGAAGCGTGTTTGTGCTGTTCGGCGAAAACCTGGCGGCTAAGCCGGTGAGTGCGACTACCGTGCCTCTTCCGGCGACGCTTGGTTCGACGGGTGTCACTGTGAATGGAGAGCCGGCGCCTTTGTTCTACGTCGATTCCGGCCAAATCGATGCGCAGATGCCGTGGGATATTCCAGGGGGGACCGTGGCGAGCGTGATCGTCAAGAACGGGAATGTGACCAGCAACGCAGCGGCGGTGTTTGTTCCCGCCACCGGAACGCCCGGGATCAGCTTTTACAGCACCAACCGCGCCGTGGTTGTGAATCAGGATGGCACGCTCAATTCGTCAACGGCCGGCGCCAGTGTCGGCGATGAAGTGGTGGCATACTTCACCGGCGGTGGACCGGTGCAAGCGGCGGGCAAATTGACAACGGGAGCGGCCGCTCCCAGCGGACTCTCGGAGATAACGGGAGCCAGCACGGTGACCGTGGGGACTGCCACGGCCGTGGTCAAATACATCGGGTTGACGCCCGGATCGGTTGGGCTCTACCAGGTGAATTTCATCGTGCCGCAGCTTTCCAAGGGAACGTACGGCGTGGTAATCGATATCGCTAATCAGGACTCCAACAACCCGGTCATGACGATTACGAATTAAAGTGCGCGGGGGCGGCCGCCCCGCGTGATAAAATGTTGCCACCGGATAATGGAACGGGCCAGCAAACTCATTCGCGGCTTGCGCTTGCCCAACGACACGTTCAACGCCGAGGAACTGGCGCGCGCGGCGTGGGCATCCGCTGTCGGCGCGAGAATCGCAACCCATACCCGCGCCGCTAAGCTGGTGCGCGAGCGGCTGGTGGTGGAAGTGGAAGATCGTGTCTGGCAGCGGCAGTTGTTCGCCTTGACGCCGCATATTCTGAATAACATGGCGAAGCTGCTGGGCAACGGCGCGGTGGAAGACCTGGAATTTCGCATCGTGCCCCGGCGCCGAGAGCCGCAGCGTGCCGATGCGGCCATGCAGGAACGGCCCTTGGACGAAGCCGATGCCATTTCCGACCCCGTGCTCCGCGGCCTGTACAAAGCTTCCCGGGCAAAGGCACTCGCGTGAAAATCACCGAAAGAGAAGTCCGCTACGTGGCCGCTCTGGCCAACCTCAATCTCACCGACGCCGAAGTGGCGAAGTTTCAGGCCGACCTGGATGAGATTCTGGAGCACGTGGACAAGCTCAACGAGCTCGATACCACGGGTGTCGCGCCCATGGCCCAGGTTCTCTTCGACGCCGAAGAGACCGCCACGCTGCGGGCCGATATTCCCGTACCGCCGATTGGAAACCAGGCGGCTTTGGCCAATGCGCCTCAGCCCGGCGCGGGATTCTATAAGGTACCCAAAATAATCGAACGCTGACTCCATGGACATCGTATCCCTGACCATCGACACGGTCCGCCAAGGACTGTTGGCGCGAACCTTCAGCGCCGCCGAGTTGGCGGCTGAAGCCCTGCGGTTTGCCGAAGGCGAGAATTCCAAGACCGGCGCCTATCTGCTGCTTTCTCCGGAGCGCGCTTTGGAAAACGCGCGGCGCGTGGATCGGCGCCTGGCCCGCGGCGAGGAGCCCGGAGCGCTGGCGGGCGTGCCGGTGGCGATCAAGGATGTGATTGTCACCAAGGGCGTTCGCACCACGTGCGGCTCGAAGCTGCTGGCCGAATACATTCCGCCTTACGATGCCACGGCGGTGATACGCCTCGAAGAGGCCGGCGGCTTGATTCTCGGCAAGACGAATTGCGACGAGTTCGCGATGGGAAGCTCCACCGAGAATTCGGCTTTCGGGCCGGTGCGCAATCCGATCGCGCCGGATCGCGTGCCGGGAGGGTCGAGCGGCGGATCGGCCGCGGCCGTGGCGCAAGGGACGGCGGTGGTGGCGCTGGGTTCGGATACGGGCGGTTCGGTGCGGCAGCCGGCGTCGTTTTGCGGCGTGGTGGGTGTGACTCCGACATACGGCCGCGTTTCGCGCTACGGGCTCACCGCCTTCGCCAGTTCGCTCGATCACATCGGGCCGTTTGGGAAAACGGTGAAGGATTCCGCAACACTGCTGGGGGTGATCGCGGGGCGGGACGCGTGCGATTCCACGTCCGCCGATGCGCCGGTGCCGAATTATGCGGCGGCGCTCGACGGCAATATAAAAGGTTTGAAGCTTGGACTACCTCGCGAGTATCTAAAAGAATTGACAAGCGAATCGGGCGAATTGATACACCGCGGGGTGGATGCGCTGCGGCGGCTCGGTTGCGAGGTTCGCGAGATTGGGCTGCCCCATACGGATTACGCCATTGCCGCTTATTACATTATCGCTACGGCCGAGGCGAGTTCGAACCTGGCGCGATACGATGGCGTGCGGTACACATCGCGCGCTAAAGCGGAGACGCTGGCCGAGATGTACCGGAACACACGCGGGGAAGGGTTCGGCGCGGAATGCAAACGGCGCATCATGCTGGGGACTTACGTTTTGAGCGCGGGTTATTACGACGCTTACTATCTGAAGGCGCAAAAAGCACGCGCATTGATTGCCCGCGATTTCGCCAGCGCGTTTGAAGAAGTGGATGCCGTGGTCGCTCCGGTTTCGCCGTTTCCGGCTTTCCGGCTGGGCGAGAAAGTGGACGACCCGCTGGCTATGTACTTATCCGACATATATACGATTACCGGCAGTTTGGCGGGTGTTCCGTGCATGAGTGTTCCGTGCGGAAAGACCGCCGAGGGGCTGCCGGTAGGGATGCAGATTTTAACGAAGCATTTCGACGAGACCACCATGTTCCGGATCGCCGATGCCTTCGAGAGACATAGAAACTAGAGGAGAGCAATATGACTCAGAGACAATCGCAGAGTACTATCTTCACGCTGCCGCCGTTGCCGTACGCACCCGAAGTTCTGGAACCGTACATCGATAAGTTGACGATGGAAATCCATCATGGCAAACATCACGCCGCGTATGTCACGAATCTCAACAAAGCGCTGGAATCGGCGCCCGACCTGGCGGGGAAGACGATTGAAGAACTGCTCGCGAACAACTGCGGCACGGTGCCGGAGAACATTCGCACGGCGGTCCGCAACAACGGAGGCGGGCACATCAACCACTCCATGTTCTGGAAGATCATGAAGCCGGGTGGAGGCGGCGCGCCAGTGGGTAACGTGGCGCAGGCCATCACCGGAACCTTCGGCGGATTCGACGCTTTCAAGGAGAAGATGAACCAGGCGGGAGCCACGCGTTTCGGTTCGGGGTGGGCGTGGCTGGTGAAGGTCGCCGGCAAACTGGAAATCTACTCCACGGCCAATCAGGATAGCCCGGTGATGGAAGGCAAGTATCCGGTGATGGGCATCGACGTGTGGGAGCACGCGTATTACTTGAAATACCAGAACCGCCGGCCGGATTACCTGGCTGCGTGGTGGAACGTGGTGAACTGGGAAGAAATCGAGCACCGTTTCAACGCGGCAAAGTAGGCTAAGATCGGTGGGAGGTGGGCCGGCGGGTCCCACCTTTCCACATGCAGACTTACGACCTGATCGTCATCGGCTCCGGACCGGCCGGCCAACGGGCCGCGATCCAGGGTGCCAAATGCGGCCGGCGTGTCGCGGTTCTGGAACAGCGGGAGATCGTCGGCGGTACGTGCATCAACACCGGCACGATTCCCAGCAAGACCATGCGCGAAGCCGTGATGCATCTCTCTGGATTCCAATACCAGGGCATTTACGGCGTTAACTACCACGTCAAGGAAAAGATCACCATGGCCGACCTGGGCTTCCGCGTGAACCAGGTGGTCAAGACCGAAGTGGATGTCACTCAGGCGCAGCTTTCCCGCAATGGCGTGGAGGTGATTTTTGCGCGCGCCAGCTTTCTGGATGCCACGCACATACGCGCGGAGAACTCGCGCGGCCAGGGGGACCTGGAAGCGCCCATCGTCATCATTGCCAGCGGCACCAAGCCTGCGCTTTCCCCCACCGTGCCCGTCAACGGCCGCACCATCGTCAACAGCGACCAGATCTTGCAGCTTCCGGAGATCCCCAAGACCCTGATTGTGGTGGGCGGCGGTGTGATCGGCGTGGAGTACGCCTGCATGTTCGCGATTCTGGGCTCGCGCGTGATCCTGGTGGAGAAGCGGCCGCGCCTGCTGGAGTTCGCCGATAACGAAATGGTGGAAGCGCTGTCCTATAACTTGCGCGATCACCGCGTCACCATGCGGCTCAATGAAGAAGTGGCCAGCGTGGAAGAGTCAGCCGATGGCGGGGTGGTGGCCAACCTGAAAAGCAATAAGCGCATTGCCGGCGACGCGCTGCTATACGCCGTGGGTCGGCAGGGCAACGTGGACGAACTGAACCTGGCGGCCGCGGGTCTTGAAGCCGATAGCCGGGGCCGCATCGCCGTGGATGCCGATTTTCGCACTAAGGTTCCGAACATCTACGCGGCAGGCGATGTCATCGGGTTTCCGAGCCTGGCTTCGGTCTCGATGGAGCAGGGGCGAATCGCCGCGGCCCGCGCTTTCGGTGTGAAGATCCAGTCGAATCCGGCCACATATCCTTACGGCATCTATACCATTCCGGAAATCTCGTTCATCGGCAAGACTGAGGAACAACTCACCGATGAGGACGTGCCTTACGAAGTTGGGGTGGCTTACTATCGCGAAACTGCGCGGGGGCAGATTCGCGGCGATACTTCGGGCCGGCTGAAACTCATCTTTCACCGTGAGACGCGCGAACTGTTGGGCGTGCACATTATCGGCGAAGGCGCTTCGGAGCTGCTTCACATCGGACAGGCCGTGTTGATACTCAAAGGCGACATGGATTACTTCGTGGAGACGGTTTTCAACTACCCAACGCTGGCGGAATGTTATAAGATGGCTGCGTTTAACGGGCTGAACAAGCTGTCACGGTTCTGAGAGGGGAGGGGGTTGGGATGGGACTCAGCATAGGGGTAATCGCCACACGATATCTTTGGGCGGGCGCGGTGGAGGGGACCACGCTCGGCGCCGTCCGCATGTACCCAGTGCCGGGTGAGCCGGACCTGGACCTGAAATCGCTGCACTCCGAGGAGATGATCGCCACCATTCGCCGGCTCATCGCCGATGTGCGGCAGGGCGCCGAGGTGACGTCGGTAGGCGCCGGCTTTCCAGGCATTGTGCGCAACGGTGTGATCGAAGAATCGCCGAACCTGGGACAACTGAAGGGCCTGCCTGTTGCCGCGCTCTTGGCCGCGGCATTGCGGGAGGACGGCATCGACGCGCCGGTCACCGCCATCAACGACGCCGATGCTCTGGCCGCCGGTCTGGCCGCCACGCGAGGCGGGTTGGAGAAAGTGGTCCGCGTGTGGTACCTGGGCGATGGGATCGGGTTCGGGCGTTATCCGCATGTCGAGGGTGTTTGGGAGGCGGGCCATTCCGTGGTGTCGCTCGATCCCAAGGAACGCTTCTGCGGGTGCGGCGGATTGGGGCACCTGGAAGGCATCATGGGAAACCGCGCCATGCGGCTGCGTTTTCTGGATATGGAGCCGGAAGAGGTTTTTGCCGCCGCGAAGCACGGCGATGCGCGCACCGCCGAGTTTGTGAGGTTATGGCATCGGGCGCTGGCGGCGGCGACGGCCACCAGCATTCACCAGGACGGTCCCGGCCGGTTCTACGTGGCGGGGCCGAATGCCGACTACGTGGATCGCGAGCTACTCAGCAGGTACTTGCAAGATATGGTAAAGATGAGCCCGCTGCAAGGCACGCATTTCGAGGTAGTTCCCACCAGCCACGACCTGGCGCTGATCGGCGCGGCCGTGAGCGGCGCGTTGCCGGAAACGGCGGGGAGTTGGGGGTCGCGGGTGAGGAGCGCGCGATAGGGAATAAGGCCTGAAGGTGCTGGCCTGCGCGGGACAAACCGTTCGGGTGGGGGATAGCTACACAAGGCGTTCGCAAGGGTACACTCTCGGAAACCTCCGATGGCGCCCTACTGGGAACTGTTGCGGCAGCCGATAGAGTGTATGGTGCCGCCTTGGATTTAGATTTTCTTCAGGATTACCTCATCGAATCGCGGGAGCTGCTGGCAAGGGCCCAGCTAGACATCCTGACCCTGGAAGCAGATCCCGGCAACGAGGAGATGCTCGCATCGATCTTCCGCGCCTTTCACACCCTCAAGGGCGGAGCAGGCTTTCTGGACGCGAAACACCTGGTCAGTTGGGCTCACGATCTCGAAAACCTTCTGGACAAGCTTCGCTCGCACAACCTGCCGGTGACTTCCGCGCGCATCGACGCCATCCTTAGCGCGCTCGACGTCCTGAGTGCCATGCTTCAAACACTTGCGCAGGAAGAGTATCCCGGTCCTGGCCCGGCCGACCTGGGTCGGACCATCAAAATGCTCTCCCGCTCGGAGTCTGAATGCGCCGAGTCCCTCGCCGCGATCGCATCGGTAATGATCGATGCGCCGGCCACGCCGGTTATAGCGGATACCGTCGCTCCAGTAGAGGCAGCCGCTGCAGTTGCTCAACCGCCCTCGACACCCGCGGAAGCGAACGTCCCCGCGGCGGATGCCGAGCCATCCGCTCTTGCTTCTCCTCCTCGATCCGCTCCTCGGCCTACTGAAGCGGTTGAGGGGGCGCTTCGTGTGGAGGCAAGTCGGCTGGATGCGGTGATGAACCAGGTTGGAGAATTGGTTCTGCTGCGGAACCGCCTCACCTCCGCGGTTGGCGGACTGGACAAGGAAGACGAAAACATGTCCCGAATCGCGCGGGAGATGGACCTGAGGGTGAGCGATCTCCAGCGCACAGTGATGCGCTTGCGCATGCAGCCATGCAGGCGGCTGTTTCAGCAGTTGCCCCGAGTGGTGCGCGACCTTTCGCGTCTGCTCGGCAAAGAGGTCAAGCTGGAGATTGCGGGCGAGGACGTGGAAATCGACAAGACGGTCGTGGACGCCCTCTCGGGGCCGATGACGCATCTGGTGCGCAACAGCCTCGATCATGGCATCGAGTTGCCGGAAGTCCGGAAGAACGCCAACAAATCCCCCACCGCCCTGCTGCGGATTGCGGCGGCGCATCTGGGCGATAGGGTGCGGATCGAGGTTTCCGATGACGGCAAGGGGATCGATCGCCGGTTGATCGTGCAGAAGGCAGTCGAGAAGCAAGTGATCACGCGGGAGCAGGCTGCCCGACTTTCGGAGCAGGAGGCGCTTGAGCTGATCTTTCGTCCCGGCTTCTCCACCAAGGACCAGGCAACGGATCTCTCCGGACGCGGTGTGGGCATGGACGTAGTCAGGGAGACGACTAACAAGCTTAGGGGCCGCCTCTCGGTCGACACCGCTCTCGGCCAAGGCACGCACTTCGCAATGGAGTTTCCGCTCACACTGGCCGTGCTGCCCGTGCTCTACTTGCGGGTTCGCCAGGACGTCTATGCGCTGCCTATTTCAGCGATCGATGGCTTGACGGACATCGAAGAGCACCGGGTGCATCGGTTCGCCGGTCGGGCGACCTACCGCGTGAATGGCATGCAAACGGTGCCGGTGGCGGACCTAGGTGCGATCCTGCAGGACCGGCCGTTGCGCCTCGGTCGCGAGAGTGTCGAGGGAGTATTGACCGAACGCGGTATGTTCATTGTCTCCGAGGTCTTGGGCAACGAGGACTCCGTAGTAAAGCCCATTGATTTTTTCCGAGGCCCCAACCTGTACCAGGGCGCCACGATTTCCGGACGCGGCAGCGTGGTTCTGATTCTAGATGCGGCAGCCCTGAGCGAAGCCGCCGCTGCTCTCGAAGGAGGGCATTGATGGATATTCAACGCATTATGCGGATCATGGACGCGTCCTCGGGAACGCGGCGCATCATCGAACGCTCGTTGCATGAGATCGACCGTCGCGCACTGAATGCGATGGTTCTGGTCAAGCGGCACGGGAACAAGCTGGCGAGCTATGGCGTGGTGGCGCAGGCCTTCCGGGAGCAGGCGGTGAACCTGAAAAATGCGGCGGCTCCATTACAGCAATCGGTCGCACCGCTGGTCCGAGTGCAGATGCGCGTTTTGCAGCACGCCCGCTTTACCGAGGTGTTCCGCCGCACGGCGGAGCTGATGAATGCGAACCGCCATTCCAGCACATTTCTTTCCCAGGCGGAGGTAAACTGGCGGCGCGATACCGAAGCGGAAGAAGCCGAGGGCATAGCCATTCTGCGCCACCTGGTGGAGACGGTCGCCCGGCTGCAGGAGGGCATCACGGAACAGGAATACGTCGTGACCAACGGCCGGATCGAGGCGGCGCTCTCGGAACAGAGCGGCGCTCCGCTGATGCGAGTCTCGCACGAGATGGGGCTTGCGGTCGCCAAGGTTAGAGATGCGATCTGGAAATATCGCTCTGAATTGGAGGAGGTACTGCATGAAAGCAGCGCCGGTATTTGAAGCGGGAAATCACCGTTGGTGGGTGTTGTATGACCAGGAAGATCGCCGGGTGATCGATTCCAACGTATATATCGTGGAGTCCAACGGACAAAGCGCCATGGTGGACCCCGGCGGTTTCGAGATCTTTCCGCAAGTTCTGGCGGCAGTAGCCGAGGTCGTGCCGCCTACGTCGGTGGCCCAGGCGTTTGTCTCGCATCAGGATCCGGACATTGCCTCCAGCCTTCCTTTGTGGAATGCGTGCAATGACAAGATGCAATGGCACATACCCAGCCTGTGGGAAGGCTTTATCCGACACTACGGAGCGCTGGATGCCGAGTTGGTCGGTATTCCAGATGAAGGCGGGGACATGGCTGTTGGCGGTCACAAACTGGAAATTATTCCGGCGCATTATTTGCACGCCTCGGCAAACTTTCATATTTACGACCCGGAGGCGAAAGTCTTTTTCAGTGGCGACGTAGGAACGGCCCTCTTGCCGGCCGGCCACAGCGTCTGGGTGGGCGGTCACCAGGGAGCGGATTCCGGCAAGGACTTTGACGAGCACATCCACTACGCCGTGTTCTTTCATCAGCGATGGATGCCGTCTAACGCCGCCAAAAAGGACTGGCTCAACCGTGTTCGCCAGTTGGACATCGATTACCTCTGTCCTCAGCACGGAGCGATATATTCGGGCAAAAACGTGGAGCGTTTCCTGGACTGGTTCGACGGCCTGACCGTCGGAAGTGTAATTTCTCGATAAGAAGGAGTTTTCAATGGCAAGCATGGTCATCCCCAATCGCCGTAAGGCCAAGAAGGATACGATTCCGGAAGCAAAGACGAAGCCTTCCAAAGCGGCGCACTCTCGCGGAAACAGTGTGAGTTCTGCCGTGCGCGCGACGGGCGGTCAGGCGCCGCGTGCTACAACCATCTCGCTGAAGCAGCACGAGGCAAACTCCGAACGAGAGCGCCTGCTGGAGTATGCACGGTTGCTGCTGGAACCGCTCTCGAGCCTCGAGATGTTGTGCGATGCCGATGAGAATATGGAGAACCCCATTCTCTATATGAACCGAGCCTCGCTGGAAGCAATGAGCCTGAATCACAGGCGGCTCAATCCTCTCCTCAGAGGGGCGGACGTACGAAAGGCATTCGGCTGCTCGATCCATCAGTTTCACCGAGATCCGGAGCGCATTCGTAACATCTTTCGCACTCTGGTTGACGATCCGGCGCGTGAACACAGCACGGAATTGCTCCTTGGCGGTGTAACATTCACGTTGAACTTCACGCCTGTCTGCAATCGGGCCGGGAAGGTCATTGCATTCCATGCCTCCTGGCGCAACGTCAGTGACGGGAAACTCGCCGAGCACGTGATCGCGAGCATGAGCAAGGCTGCGTCGGAGCATGCGGAATCGCTGATGGGGCTGGCTGGAGAGACCGATAACGCCATGAAGGCTGTCGGCGGCAAGCTGAATGGGCTTGCGCAGTCGGTGGCGGATAGCCGGAAAGCTTCCAAGGGGCTGATAGCACAGGTCGGCGCGATCGGACGAATTGCACAGACGATTCGGGAAATCGCCTACCAGACCAACCTGCTCGCACTAAACGCTGCCATCGAGGCGGCGAGGGCCGGAGAACATGGCCGCGGTTTTGCGGTGGTCGCCGACGAAGTACGCAATCTCTCGAAGCGCGTGCAGAAGGCCACCGAGGAAGTGCAAAGTAACATCCTCGATATTGACGGCTCAGCCAGATCCATCGAAAAGACCAGCCACTCAGCCGAACAGACTGCGCACGGCGCGGAGTCGGTCGCGCTTTCGCTGTGCGAACGGGTTCAGACGCTTCATAACATGGTGGCAGTAATGAACATCGAATCGGCCAGAAACGACATCAAGATTTTCGTTCGCAACATCCTGGGAGAGATTGCGCACCGGGCAGGTTCCCAAGCTTTGAGCGAGTTGCCGGATCATCGTCAGTCCAGCTTTGGCCGTTGGTATGAGGATGTGGGCAGGGAGCCCTTCGGACAGATCCCGGCCTTTCAGGAGATCGCGAATCCTCACACTACGCTCTATCTTACCGCCCGCGCAATCCGCACGGCCGTGCAGTCGGGGGACAGGGACGAAGCTCTGCGCCAAGGGGCGGATCTGTCGCGCATTGAGCAGGAATTGCTGGGCAAACTGGATGAACTAAGTGCCGCGATCAGTCAGAAGCAGAATTGAGGAGTTGCGCCATGAGTGACGTAATGCGAGAAGTAGACGAACGATCGACATTAGCCGGCACAAACAAATTCGAACTCCTGATCTTTCGACTGGGCGAAGATCGGAACTCGAACACGCGAGAGGTCTTCGGCATGAACGTCTTCAAGGTGCGAGAAGCGCTGATCATGCCCTCGATAACGCCGATGCCCGGATCTCCGAAGCATGTTCTGGGCGTGGCCAATATTCGGGGCCAGATCATCCCCGTGATCGACCTGCCCTCGGTGGTGGGTTGTACGACCTCGGCACGCAACATTCTTCTGGTCACCGAGTACGAACGCTCGGTCCAAGGATTCGCCGTAGAGGAAGTCGAAGAGATCGTGCGCCTGGAGTGGAATCGCGTGGTCTCCGCCGAGAAATCCGCGGCCGGTGCGCTCGTAACCAGCCTTGCCCGCCTGGACGACAACGAGGAGAACGCTCGCTTGGCTCTGATCCTGGATGTGGAATCGATCCTGCGAGAGACCTTGCCGTCCCGTTTCAACAGCGGTGAGGAGATCGGTAATGTCCCGCCAATACAGATTCCCCAGGGCTCAACGATCGTCTATGCCGACGACTCGAGCGCCGCCCGTCGACAGATCGAGGCGGTTCTGACCAAGTGTAAGCTGCCCTTTGTTGGTGCGAAGACGGGCAAAGAGGCGTGGGGCCAGCTAAAGAGTATGGCGCAAGAGGCCCGGAGTGCCGGATTGCCTATCAGTCAGAAAGTCGCGATGTTGCTGACAGACTTGGAGATGCCGGAGATGGATGGGTTCACGTTGACCCGCCAGTTGAAGGAAGATGATCTACTGAAAAGTGTTCCGGTGGTTATTCACTCGTCTCTGTCCGGTTCGGCCAACGAATCCCATGCGAAGAGGGTAGGAGCAGACGGCTTCGTGGCGAAGTTCGTTCCCGATGAACTCGTCCGCGAAATTGTGAAAGCCCTCTCGCTCATCCCGGTCCGATAGGGCTGGTGCCATTATCCGTCGGCCTCCCGGGCGCGCCGTAGTAATGCCGCTAAGTTCGAACGCAGCAGGATGGAGCGTTGGGAGCTCTTTCGTCAAGTAATAGGCCACCCCCTTCGCGCTGCGCAGACCCGCCGAAAGGACAGTTGTCTTTACCATCCCCTTCATCGCCACGTCAGAATAACATGCGACGGAGATCCAGCGGGGCGCGATTCTTACGGCCGCGGCTCCTCCGCGATCATTCGCTCCACTAACGCGCGCAGTTCGTTTTTGACGCGAGTCAGTTCCTCCCCGCTGCCGGCGCTGGGGAAACCGGTGTGCACGCTGCGCACGCGGCCGTCTTTGCCGATGTAGATGCTGGTGGGAAAGGCGGCGATGTTTTCGATCTGCGGCACGATCTCTTTCAACTTGGTCGAATCGCCGGCCAGCAGCGCGGTATAGGTGATGCCGTATTTGCGAAGCATGGCGCGCAGCGGGGCGTAAGTGGGATCGCCATCCGGCTCAAAAAAGAATGCCACGATCTCGAGGCCTTGCGCGTGATATTGACGGTAGAGATCCACGAAGAATGGCGCTTCGTCGCGGCAGTTGGGGCACCAGCTTCCGGCGATGCTGACGATCAGCGGCTTGCCGGCAAAATCGGCTTCGGTGACGATGCGGCCGTTGAGATCGGGCAGGCTGAAGCGGAACGGCTCGGCGGGGTTTTTAGCTTTGGCGAATGTGGCGGGATCGTCGGGAGGCGGCAGGTTGCGGGCTCGTGCCACCGCGGGGCGCAGGGCGTAGAGCTTCATGTCGCCCAGTTGCAGGTTCAGGCTACCGTCCGCGAGCCGAGTGCCTGCGAGCAGGGTCGGCCGGTCGCCGGAGAAATGGCTGATCGAAAACTGGTTGCCGCTAACCTGGCCCGCCAGAGTTCCATCGTCGCCGTCTACCCGCAGTATCGTACCTTTTAATTCTTTGCCCGACTGCCGTAGAAAGAGCTGCCAAGCCAGCTTGGGTTCTTCCGTGGAGTGGACTTCCCATTCGCCCGCGAGTTTGGCGGGCGGCTCGGCGGCCTTCTCCGGCGGTTTGTGAGGCATGGCCTCGACGGCCAGCTCTTTCTTGGTCCGGCGGTTCCTGTATACGCCGGAAAGAGTGCCGTCTTTGAGCGAGAGGGTAAGCTCCGTGTTCATGTAGTCCCACTCGGCCGTCAACGAGGCTCCCTCGATTCGCGCCGCGGTGGAACAAACGGGCTGCGTATCCTCGAAGAAGCAGACGCGCGCGGGCGATCCGGAAATCTCCATGCGGAAGGGAACATGCTGAGCGGAGGCGAGAATCGAGGCGTCCCAAACACCCTGGAAATCGGCCGCCAGTGCGAGCGAGGAAGCCAGCAACAATGCGAGCGCCATTCTCATAATGGTTGAGTCTATCATCGGTGCGCGACGATCAGCGCCCAGTTGCCTTTCGGGCGGATCTCGCCGGGGCAGGGGATCGCCGCCCGCACCTGCTCGATCTCGGCCAACTCGAAGCCGCTGGCGAGCAGGACGCCGTGGGGGCGGAGGACGCGCAGGAATTCGGGCGCTAATCGGACGATGGCTTCTGGGCTGATGTTGGCTACCACCAGGTCCACGGCCGCATCGCGAACGGCGTCCACCGAACCGATGAAACCTTCACCTGCGATCTCGACAGCCACCGGGTCGATGTCGCAAGCGTAGACCGGCCCGGCGCCCAGCAGTCGCGCGGCTTCGGCGAGAATGCCGGAACCGGTGCCCACGTCGAGCACCGCGCACCCGGGCCGTACGAACTCTTCCAGCGCTTCGATGCACAACCGCGTGGTTTCGTGAACGCCGGTGCCGAATGCCATGCCGGGATTGACGGTGATGCGGAACCTTCCCAGAGGCGCGGGATCGTCGCGCCACTCGGGAACCAGGTAGAACCTCGCGCCAACTTCCATGGGCTGGAGCAGGTCGCGCGCGGACTCGACCCAATCGCGGTCTTCTTCCTGGCGAACGGGCGCGCCGGGAAAGCGGGCCAGCAAGGCAGCGAGGTCCGCATCTTCGAAAAACGCGCGCAGGCGGGTGTCGGTTAGCTCGACGATGCCGCACGAACCGAGCGCCCACAGGTCCGCGATGAGCAGATCGCGAGCATCCGGGCGGCAATCGATTTCAAGAGAGAACATTGGTATTGTGGAAGACTCCGCTCCCTCACGGTCGCGGCTCCGTTTATATGAAACTACAAGGTATTTTCCCACCGATCGCCACTCCTTTCGACTTCGAAGGCAACCTCTACCTCACGAAGATTCAGCACAACGTGGAGAAGTGGAACCGCACGGCGCTGGCCGGCTACGTGGTGATGGGCTCGACGGGCGAAAGCGTGATGCTGACGGCCGAAGAGAAGTCAACCATGTGGGAGCAGGTGGCCAAATACGCCGCGGCGGAGAAGCTGCTCATCGCCGGGACGGGGATGGAGAGCGTGCGAGAAACCGTTTGCCTCACCAACCATGCGGCCTCCATGGGCTACAAGGCAGCCATGGTGCGCACGCCGCATTATTATAAGAACCTGCTCCACGGCGGCGACGCGCAGATGCTGTACTTCCGCGCTGTGGCGGACCAGGCGAAGATTCCGCTCATCATCTATAACCGGCCGCAAGCGACTGGAATCGACATCCCAGCCGATGCCGTAGCCGCGCTTTCCGAGCACCCCAACATCATCGCCATCAAGGAAAGCTCAGGCAACCTGGAAAAAGTGATGCGGATGATCCGCGAAGTGCGGGCCGGATTTCAGGTGCTGGTGGGATCGGCGCCCACGCTGTGGCCGTCGCTATTGATGGGTGCGAGCGGCGCGATTCTGGCTTATGCCAACGCGGCGCCGTACTCGGCGATCGCCATCTGGGAGGCGTATCGGATGCGCGAGGAAGCGGCGGGGATGGATTGGCAGAACCGCATCGGCGGTCCGGCGGCGCTGGTGACCACCAAATACGGTATTCCGGGGTTGAAGTACGCCATGGACCTGAACGGATACTATGGCGGGCCGCCGCGGCTGCCGCTCACGCCTCCCAAACCGGAAGCGAAGAAGGAGATCGAAGACGCGTTCCGGGATTTAAAGGGGTGAATGGAACTTCCCCTCCGCTCGACTCGTAAACCGGGAGAGCGGACTTAAGACGGGACAGTGGTAACTTCCGCCCGTGCCGCTCGTCTTGGTGGCATATGGGATCGATCTATCGCGACTTTCGATACGGCATCCGAACGTTGGCTGGAAGGCCCGGCTTCACGGCGGCGGCCGTGCTGGTGCTGGCGCTGGGGATAGGCGCCAATTCCGCGGTCTTCAGCCTGCTCAATTCGATTCTTCTGAAACCGCTGCGCATCGACAACCCGCAACAACTGGTGGGTTGTTACAGCCGCGATGTCAAAAAGCCGGATAGCTACCGGATGTTTTCCTACGCGAATTATGCCGCACTGCGCGCCAAGAACACCGTCTTCACGAGCGTGGCGGCGCACAATCCGGTGATGGTGGGGCTGGCGGAGGGCGATAACACGCGGCGGCTTTTCGCCGACGTGGTGTCCTCGAACTACTTCAGCACTCTGGGAGTGCCCATGGCCCAGGGCAGGGCCTTCACGGCGGACGAGGAGCGGCCGGGAAGCCGCATCCCGGTGGTGGTGGTCAGCCATGCATTCTGGAAAAAGAGCGCCGATCCCAACCTGCTGGGACGTACGCTGCGGATCAACGCCCAGCCCTATACCGTGGTCGGAATCGCTCCCGAGGGCTTCACGGGGACTCTCGCGCTGCTCAGCCCCGGCCTGTATCTGCCGATGGGAGTTTTCGAATGGGTGGCGAACGATTTCGAAAGCGGCGCGAAACCGCTGGCCGCTCCCGACAACTATTGCCTGATCGTGGTGGGCCGCTTGAAACCGGGGATGACACAGGCGGCGGCCGATGCGCAATTGGGAGCGCTGGCGGCGTCGATAGACAAACAGCAGACGTACATCGCGCGGCCGCTGGCGCGTTTGTCGATTTCAGATCGTCCCACGGACGATAGCACCACCGAGGCCTCCGTGATGCTGCTACTGGCGATGTCCGGCGTGGTGTTGCTGATCGCCTCGCTCAACGTGGCCAACATGATGTTGGCTCGCGGCGCGGCGCGGCGCAAGGAAATTGCGGTGCGGCTGGCGCTCGGCGCGGGGCGCGGTGTGATTCTGCGGCAGCTCTTTTCCGAGGGTCTGCTGCTGGCCCTGGCGGGCTCGGCCGCCGGTCTCGTGTTGGCGTATTGGGGCGCCACTCTGTTGACGCAGTCTTTTTCCCGGATGCTGCCATTCGAGCTCGTATTCTCCGGGGCGCCGGATTGGCGCGTGCTGGCGGCCACCATTGGGTTCTGTCTCGCCAGCACGCTGATCTTCGGTTTGGCCCCGGCATGGAGTCTCACCAGGCCCGGCCTGGCCGGCGATCTGAAGAGCGGCGAATATGAACTGCCGGCGGCGGGAGTAGGCCGCCTGTTCTCGAAACGAAACCTGCTGGTGATCGGACAACTTTCGCTTTCGCTGGTGCTGCTTACGGCGGCGGGATTGTTCATTCGCAGCTCCATGCACGCGGCCGCGATGGCGCCGGGCTTTCGCATCGATCGCCAGGTGGTGGTGGAGCTCGACCCGAGCCTGGCCGGCTACGATGGAACGCGCGGACGGCAGATCTACCGGCAAGCGCTGGCGCGGCTCGAAGCGGTTCCGGGCGTGCAATCGGCCGCCATCGCCGCGACGGTGCCTTTCGGCATGATCAATTTGGGTCGCGGTGTGCAGAAAGCAGGCGCGGCGAAGAGCGCCGTGGTGGACTGCCGGTACAACATCGTAAGCGCCGGATATTTCCGCACGCTCGATATACCGCTTCTTCGCGGCCGGACATTCCGCGATGGGGATGCGGGAGTGGTCATCCTGGATAAGCACGCGGCCCAACGATTGTGGCCCGGGGGAGATGCGGTAGGACAACACGTCCTGTTGAACTCTTCCGATGGCACCGGGCCGGCGACGGACGTGGAGGTGGCTGGCGTGGTGGGCGATGTCCGCGAAACCCTGTTCGGGCGAGAATCGGCGCCGCACCTCTACGTGCTGTTTGGGCAGGAGTACCAAGCCGACATGCACATTCATTTGGCGCTGGCGGCCGGCGGGCGCGAAGCCGAAGCGCGAGCGCTCGAAGGCGTGCGGCGCGCGCTGCGGGAATATGACCAGCGTCTCCCGGTGCTGGCGCTGCGCACGTTGCGGGCGCATCTGGAAGGCAGCGCGGATATCTGGATTGCCCGCACCGGCGCGTGGATGTTTTCCATTTTCGGCGGCGTGGCGCTGCTGGTGGCGATGATCGGCTTGTACGGAGTGCGCGCCTATACGGTGGCGCGGCGCACGCGGGAGATCGGGATTCGCGTGGCGGTGGGAGCTACCTCGGCAGACGTGCTGCGGCTGATTCTACGCGAAGGGCTGACCGTTACGGCCATAGCCTCGGCCGCGGGCATGGCGCTTTCGGTGGCGGTGGGAAGCGCGCTGGCGAGTATGCTCTATCAGGTAAGCGGTCTCGACCCGGCCGTGCTGGTGGGCGCTCCGTTGCTGCTGGGCGCAGTGTCGCTGGCGGCGTGTTACGTGCCGGCGCGCAACGCCGCGCGCGTGGACCCGATGATGGCATTGCGGAGTGAGTAGGGCGCGAAGCGAGTCTTACCGCCTCGTGTGCGGCACGGCTGAGTGATACACTAAGCGGCCGAAATGACAGTGCGTCGTTTCCTCCTCATCGCCTTGCTGGCTATCGGCCGAGCGCTCGCTTCGACCACCTGCCAAGGGTTGGCAACCCTCTCTCTTTCCAACACGACCATTACGACCGCGCTCTCCGTGCCGGCTGGACCGTACACGGCTCCTGACGGTACGAGCTTTCCGAGTGTGCCCTCATTTTGCCGCGTGGCCGGGTCGATCCAGCCAACCGCCGACTCCAATATCCAATTCGAGATCTGGATGCCGAACTCGGGATGGAACGGGAAGTTTGCGGGCGCCGACAACGGCGGTTTTGGCGGGACGATCAATTACGGCAAGATCGGCGATGCGCTCAGTCATAACTATGCCGCCGCCTCCACTGACACGGGCCACACGGCGGGTTCGGCGGGCGTTCTGGATGCGAGCTGGGCACTGGGGCATCCTGAGAAGGTCATCGATTACGGCTATCGCGCGATCCACCTGACGGCGCAGACGGGCCAGGCCATCGTGACCGCGTTCTATGGAAGGGCGCCCGATCACTCGTATTTTAACGGCTGCTCGAACGGTGGACGCCAGGGGCTGATGGAGGCCCAGCGATATCCGGCCGACTACGACGGAATCATCGCCGGCTCGTCGGCGAACTTCATGACGCATTTGTTCGCGTCCGGCGTCTGGGACAACCAGGTGCTCACATCGAATACCGGCAGCTATCTCTCTCCCGACAAACTGCCCGCGATCGAGGCGGCGGCGCTGGCTGCGTGCGATGGTCTGGATGGCGTGGTCGATGGCGTGATCGACGATCCACGGAAATGCAACTTCGACCCATCGAGCTTGCTGTGCCACGGTGCCGAAACCCTTGCTTGCCTCACCTCGCCTGAGATTGCGACGTTGAAGGCGCTCTACGCCGGGCCGATAAACTCCGCCGGAGTCCAGGTCTTTCCGGGCTACCCGGTGGGTGGACAGACAGGTGCCAATGGGTGGTCGTTGTGGGTCACCGGGAATTCGCCGTACACGGGAGGACTGTTTGCTTTCGGATATTACTACTACATGTACATGGTTTACTACGATCGGGCATGGGATCCCTCCACGTTCAATATCGATCGAGACGTGGCTGCCGCGGATCAAGCGACGGGAGCGACGCTGAACGCGATCGATCCGAAGTTGACCGCCTTTCGAGAGCGCGGCGGCAAACTGATTCTCTTTCACGGCTGGAGCGACCCCGCGATCGCGACGGAGAATTCGATCGACTACTACGAGAGCGTGTTGGCGAATCTGGGCCCAATCCGCGGGCCATCGTTTATCCGTTTGTTTCTTGCACCGGGGATGCAACACTGCGAGTACGGCCCGGGGCCGGACAGTTTCGGGCAGAACGGCTTCGACCAGGGAGATCCGCAACACGACCTGGAGTCGGCTCTAGAGCTGTGGGTGGAGCAGGGGATCGCTCCCGAGTCGGTCATTGCGACCAAGTACAACACCGATCTCGATCCCACGAGCGGCGTTGCGCGCACGCGGCCATTGTGCGCCTATCCCGCCGAGGCCCACTGGGTGGGCCAGGGGAGTACGGATGACGCCGCGAACTTTGTGTGTGTTGGATTGAGGGTGCAGTAGGAGGCTGTCTCGCGGGTGAGTCTTCGGCGGCGCGAGGGTCGAGTGAGAGGTCGAGAATTCATCAGGAACGGCGAGTCGGCGGAAGCCCACTATTGCTCGCCGGCCGGGAGGGTGGCGCGCCGCGTCCTGGCGAAGACGTCCTGCAAGTCGCCGATCACGGCGGGGTCACCTTTCGCCAGTTCCGCCGTGATCTTGTCGCGCGGAGTCATGAGATCCTCCAGGGCTTTGCGGGTGGGCGGGTCGGCGGCCTGGTTGGCGAGTTCCCGAGCGCGATTGAAGAATTGGATGGACGTGGCGGCCGCGAGGCCGTAGTTTTTCTGGCTGGCCTGAACGTAGGACAACCCGGCGAGATCGCGAAGCTCGGCATTTGCGTTGGCTTGCTGGAGCGCTTGTAGTGCACCCTCCAAACGCCGGGTTTTGATGTGCTGCGGAAGGAAGCCGACCAAGAAGGCAGCGACAAGCGCGATGGCCTCTATGAGTAATCTGTGCCTCACTGCTTCCTCCTCTTCAGGGTAGTCCAAGGCCGGGGTTGCAAATTCCGCAAACAGCAAGCACAAGTCCAAGATTCAGTCCGACATGGACCCGCACGCTTCCATCGCTCGGCTTGCTCGGGCGCACGTCCGCCACCGGCATCCGCCAGCAGGGCACACGCCTCACACGCTTGCATCTCTTATGGTTGAATAGTCGCCTTCAGTACTTCCGGCCCACTTGGACCTTTGGCTCTAGAATCCTGCTCGGCAGTAACAAACACCTCGAGACTCTTCAATGGAGTGACTGTTTCGAAGGTCGCCTTTAGGTTCTTGTCCATTTTCAGTTGGCCCTGATTCTCGGGGTTTCCGCCTCGTTCCTGCAACCAAACAACATACGCGGCTGCGCGTGGCGTCAGATTTTCAAGATTGGCGAGATGCTGGACCGTCATCTTCAGTCTTGTGTTGCCGTTCTTGTCCGCGCTAATCGCAACATTAGCCCGAGCACCGGGAACGATAGACGATGCAGTCATTGGGTACTTCTTGGCTGCATACGCGACATTACAAAGCAAAGCGAACGTCAAACAGATTGTGTAAAGCTTTAACATCGAACACCTCATGCTTAAATTCGCACACACTCAATTTTGGTGATTTCGCTATTGGGCGGAATCTCCATTTTGGACTCCCGTATCCTAATTCATGTTACACCCAGCCCTCATCCTTTGTTTCACTCTAACGGAAAGCCCCAAGCATGTAGGCGATGAGGAGAACGACCAATACGGTGCCTAACCCGGTGCCGGCACCTCCACGGTAACCCCAGCGGCTACGGCCGTAGTAGCCACCACCGAACCCTAAAACCAACAGAATGATGATAATCAAGATCAACATTGTGAGTCTCCTTTGCTGACGTGCCTGGCTGATTTACTTCTCGAGCACCTGTTCAATCTGTCCCACCTTTTTTTGAATACGACCGGCGAGATTCTCGGTTTTGCCTTTAGCCTCTAAGTCGGGATTGTTGGTGATCTGGCCCGCCTTCTCTTTGACGTTGCCTTTCACTTTATGAAGACCGCCTGCGATCTGATCTTTGGTGCCCTGTTTCATCTCTTCTCTCCTTATCGTCATTGCTACCTTTTAAGCCGTGGTCGATCCTTGCCTAAACCTGGGGCGACATGCTTCTTTCAAATTGTCCCGCCTCACACGCGAGCAGATCAGATCTCTCACAGCGACGAAGTGGCCTTTTGATTCTTAACCTGCAGCTCGTTTACAACCTGCCGAACGTTTGGAACCGAGGACGCGATACTTTCGGCCTGCTGGCGCTCTAATTGAGAGTCGACCTCGCCCGTCAGGGTGACGACCGAGTTTTTGACGTCGTACTTTACGCTCTTGTGAAGCTTGTTCTGGATGAGAGCAGCATCCAGGTTCTTCTCGATGCCTCCGTCCAGATCCGAATTCACGGCCTTGGCAGCACCTTCGCTGCCCGGCGGAATGACTGCAATCTGGTTCGACACAACTTGTCCGCCGGCGATGGACATTGCAATGGAGGCAGCTTGTGCCTTGTCCCCATCAGCCGCGACATGTCCGCCCAGGGTCACTACGCCCTTCTCGCGATCCTGACTGACGGAGACATTTTTGAAGCCGGCCTGATCGAGCGATTGGCGAATGTTGCCAGAAACGTCGGGTGATTTCGTGGACGTCTGTGAGCATCCTACAAAAAGCCCAGCGATGAGCAGCGCGAGCGATGCGGCGCATAGATTAAGAGTCTTCAAGTGGAACATCCTGACCTCCAACAAGCATGGGCACAGCAAATTTGGGACCACACCTGAATGATGTAAACCACAAGGTGCCGGTCCGAAAAGGGGCACGCAAGTGCACTTCTTGCCGTCTTCAGGCAAGAATTGCCTTCAGGCCTGGTCGCAATCCGGCGATGCCGTGACATGACGTCATCCGATCCATGGCCCGACAATTGCTCGGTCGCCGAAGAGGAGAATAATTCAACCATGTCCCGTTTCTGGAGTACTGCCCTGCTGAGTGCCGCCCTTATGGCCCCAATAGCAATGGCGCCGAGAGCGTTGCGAGCCGACGATCAGAAGGCCGCTCGCACCTATCACGACAAACAACACAACGACGACCATGCATGGAACGGTCAGGAAGATAAGGCGTATCGTATCTATGCCAAACAAAACCATCGCAAATACGTCGAGTTCTCCAAGCTCAAAGAGGACGATCAACAGAATTACTGGAACTGGCGTCACGAGCATCCGGACGCCCTGCTCAAGATCGAAATAAAATAGCTTCGGTCGCGTTCGTTGTTGACGGGGCAGCGAATCTGCCGTAGTGCGGCCGAAAATCCTGGCAGTTCTTGCGAAGAAACTCGGGCCCCCCAAGACGCGTGAGAACCAATTCCCGCTTGCCGCACGGTGCGCCGCGCCCTCTTGAAACGCCAATGCTATACTTTTGCCATCAGAGAACCAGATCGACGACTTCGGTTCCCTGATTGCCGCGCCGCGGTCCCCCGGCACAGGGTCCGATGGTTGCTGGCGGCAAAAAAGCATGCAACTTTCCCTCACCTCGTTCGGTAAGTGTGATTGAGAGAGTCATGGATCTGCTCCAGCGTTTCGCGTCGGGCGAAGTGAATGCCTTCGAGGAGCTGTTTCGAACCCACCAGCGGGATGTATACAACTGGATAGCATGTCTGACCCGTAATCCGGGCGTCGCGGAGGACTTGCTGCTGGAGACATTCTGGCGCATTTACCGCGCGCACGCGCGATTCGATTCAGGTCGTAGTTTTGGAGCCTGGGCGCGACGCATTGCGACCAATCTGAGCCTGGAGTACCTCCGCACGGCGGGCCGTGAAGTGAATGTCTCGGAGGCCGTGCTCGGTGCGCAGCCCGGCCCTTCGAACGCCGACTCAGCGGAGCGGCGCGAGGCGCGGCAAGCAATTCGTCGCGCTTTCGCCGAATTGCCGCCCAAACTGAAGGCCGTGGCCCTCTTGGTCCTGATCGAAGAGAAGAGCTACGGCGACATATCGAGCGCCCTCGGCATATCGCTCAGCGCGGTGAAATCGCGCGAGTTTCGGGCGGTCCAGCTCCTTCGGAGCAAACTGAAGAAAGTGGGAATTGAACCATGAACGAATCCGAATACGAGAAACTGCGTTCCCTCCTGCGGGCCGCCGTGCCACCGATTGAAGAGCCGGACCCGCGGCATGACCTGTGGCCGCTCATGCTCCGGCGCCTCGACCGCCGGCCCGTCTCCGTGCCCTGGTTCGATTTCGTATTGGGCGGCTCGGCCGCCGCCGCCCTGATCGCCTGTCCGCGGGTGATTCCATGGATACTGTTGCAGTGTTGAGAGGAGAGACTGTCATGAATACACATCCCTATCTACGAGCCTACATGGCGGGAGTGATGATCCCGACGATCTTTCTGCTGGTAGTCTTCATCTTTTTTGCCGTCATCCGCTTCGGCTACAACCCGGGGTTTCCATTGGAGCGGGCGCTCGTTTTCCCGCTGGCGCTGGTGCCTGCCATCTGGGGCGTCTGGAACATCGTCTACGTGGCCATGCAGGGGCGCCATCGCCTGCCGCTGGGGATGCATGGCGCCGTGGTGCCGGCAGTGCTGCTCCCATTGGCCCTGCTTGCGGCCCGAGTCTTCGGCTTCGAGTTTGTGGCGGGCGCCACGCCATTTGTCCTCCTGGCCCTGCCGCTGCTGATGATCATCTACTATCTCGTCTGGAAATACCTCGTCGGCTTCCTGAACGCCATGTTGGGAATTGCGTGATGGAGCTTGCGAGGGAGGTCACCATGAAACGAGCCGTTGAACTGTCTGTTAGGATTGCCCTTTTGGCGTTTTCCTGGCTTCTCTGGTGGTGGGTGTTCAATACACCACTTTCAAATGTTATGAACCTGTCTATCATTGTGGGGGGCATATTGTTGGCATTCCCCCTTGTTTGGTTCGGGAGGAGAACACTCGACAGACACCTAACAACGAGCGGCGTCGCCTGGATAACGACGTTCGTCCAATTCGCCCTGGGGAATCTATTTGCCGTAGCCATCATTCGAGCAGTAACCACTCATCAAGATTGGTCTGGCTGGGGACTCCCGGTACCGACTGGAATCGGGTTGTGGTTAGCCGTTATAACCGGGGCGGCTTTTTTGCTGACAGTGGTAAACCTTGCGTTGAAGGGGTTCGGCGCCCCCTTTTTCATTGCGCTCAGTCGGAAATTGGCAGCAGATTGGCTCTATGCTTGGACGCGTAACCCCATGGTGCTTACGGTTCTGGCTTTTCTTCTGTCATTGGGGATCTGGTTGCAGTCGGTGCTGTTCGTGCTCTGGGTACTCATCCTGTTTGCACCGGCATTGCTTGTCTTCGTGAAAGTGTATGAAGAACGAGAACTAGAGTTTCGCTTTGGGGCGTCGTATCTGGAGTATAAATCCAGAACACCGATGTTGTTTCCGAGAAGGCCAAGAGGTTGAACGCTCTTCGACTTGCCGTGGTTGAAAACGACTATACTGGCTACTGGAATGAGCCGGTCCATTCTCCTGATTCCGGCGATCGTGTGCGTTGCCGCGGCCGCGCAGCAGAGCCAGACGGATGACGTCTCGTTACGCGACGTGCCGCTCACCTTCAACGTGAGAGTCAACCTGGTGACGGTGCCCGTTGTAGTGACGGACGCCACGGGGCGCGCCGTGGGGAATCTTGTCGTGGACGATTTCCGCCTTTTTGACGCGGGCAGGCCGCAGGTAATATCGAGGTTCGCTGTCGAGCGGCGGACGCGACCGGCAGCGGCGGCGGCGCCCGAGCCGACCCCGATTGAAACCGCGGCAGGCGAGCGTCCGGCCGCGCCGCCGCCCAATCGCTACATCGCTTACATCTTCGACGACGTGCACGCGGACGTCGGGGCGTTGATGCAATCCAAGGAAGCCGCGGAACGGCACCTTGCCGCAACCCTCGGGCCGGCGGACCGCGCGGCGGTCTTTTCGATTTCCGGCGATACCAAGCTGGACTTTACCGGCGATCAGGCGAAGTTGCGGGACGCCGTGAGGGGCCTCAAGCCGCAGCACGCGCATCGCGTGCCGGAATGCCCGCCCATCGATTACTACACGGCCGACCAGATCGAAAACAAGCACGACGCGGATGCGCTGCGCGCGGCTAAGTACGACGCCGTGCAATGTTCGAGCCTGCCCTACGACAGGCGGCCGGACTCGCTCATCGAACGGCTCGTGCACGCCACCGCCGGCCACGCGCTCGAGGAAGGGGAATTCGAATCGCATCTCGCCCTGGAATCGCTGAGAGCCGCAATCCACAAGCTGGCGGTGATGCCGGGCGAGCGCATGATTGTATTGATCTCGCCGGGTTTCTTTCTGATCGACGACCTGAGGTATCCGCTCGGCGAGGTGATGGACCACGCCATCCAGGCAGGCGTGCGGATCAACGCACTCGATGCACGCGGGCTCGATGCCACGTTGACGCTGCCCGACATCGAGTATCGCGCGGCTTCCAGCCGCGGTTATCTGGTGGATAGAAAGCTCGCTACCGATGCCGCGCTCGGGCAGCCAGAGGTTCTGTTCGACCTGACGAACGCGACCGGCGGCAAATTTGCCCACAACACGAACGATCTCGCCGGCGGCCTGGCCAGTATCGTCGAGCCGCCCGAATACACCTACATGCTCGGATTCACGCCGCAGTCCCTTAAGCCGGATGGCCTCTTTCACGCATTGAAAGTCACGGTGGCGGGGAAGGGCTACACGGTCGCGGCGCGGCGCGGCTACTACGCTCCGAAAACGCCCGCCGATCCGGTGGAGGCGGCAAGACGGGACATCCGAGACGCGGTCTTTTCGCGGGAAGAGATGCACGGCCTGCCGGTCGAGCTCCATACGCAGTTCTTCCGCACCGGAGCCGCCCTCAGACGGCTCTCTGTTCTAGCTCATGTGGGCCTGCATCAGGCCGGCTTTCGCAAGGAAGAAGGGCAGAACCGGGACGACCTGACCGTGGTCTCGGCGTTGTTTGACGGAAATGGGAACTACGTCGCGGGTAAGGAGAAAGTGCTCGAGCTGCACGTGCCGGATGAAGCCCTTCTGAATCGGCTGGCATCCGGAGTGACAGTCAAGACAACCTTTGACGTCGCGCCGGGAAGCTATCTGGTGAGGCTGGTGGTGCGGGACGGCGGAGGGCAAACGGTGTCGGCCGAGAATCGCGCTATCGAGATTCCATAAGGGACGCGTGCTATGAGATTGCGGCGTGCAATGTGTGCGACGGCGCTGTTCTGGCTGGGCGCTGCTTGGAGCGGCAAAGGGCAGACGCCGGAGGATTCCACTCCGGTGATCAAGACCGAGACCAGGCTGGTGCTGGTGGATGCGGTGGTGACGGACAAGAAAGACAAGTATGTCCGCGACCTCACGGCGAAAGATTTCAAGCTGTGGGAAGACGGTAAACCGCAGACCATCACGAGCTTTGCCTGGAGCTCCGACGCGCAAAATCCGTGGCACTCCGAAAAACGCTACCTGGTGGTGTTCTTCGACGACTCGACTCTCGCGGGGCTGGACCAGGCGCGCGGGCGCGAAGCCGCCGTGAAGTTCATCCAGGCGAACGGCGGCGACGGTCTGATGATGGCGGTGATGAAGTTTACCCGAGCGCTTCACATAGCGCAGGCTTTCACCAACAACACGGAAAAGCTCACCCAGGCAGTGCGGCTTCAGCCGGCCGCGACGAGAGAGCCTGGCGGCGGCGGGCCGCTCTCGACCTCCGGGTTGCTGCTGGCACTCAGAGGCGTGGCGAAGAGCCTGGGATCGGCACCCGGCCGCAAGAGTCTGGTGCTGTTCACGGGCGGTTTCCAAATTCTGCCGGGCGTCAGGCCGGATCTGGAGGCGTTCATTGGCGCCTGCAACCGGTCCAACGTTGCGGTCTATCCGGTGGACCCGCGTGGAGTGGTTGAAACGGGAGATCCGCGGCGTCCTACATCCTTCGTCAGCAGTTTCATGCCGCAGTTGACGGTCCCGAGAGGATTAGGCGGCCCGGGCAACCAATCCACCGTTAAGGGCACGGGCGCCGACAATCCGAACACCGTAAGCTCGCGGAGCCAGCGCGCTCCGGCGGAAGTCAAGGGCGCCGCCACGGACGTTCTTTACGAGATTGCGAAACGCACCGGCGGGTTCGCGATCTGCCATACCAACGATCTCAACCTGGGACTGACGAAAGTCGCCAGCGAGCAGACCGAGTATTACCTGCTGGGTTACACGCCGGCGGATTCGCAAGAGGGTAGCTGCCATGAGCTGAAGGTGAAGGTGGTTCGCTCGGGCACTGCCGTGCGGGCGCGCACGGGGTACTGCAATGTAAGGCTGCGGGATCCGCTGAAGGGCAGCGCGGAGGGCAAGGACCTGGAAGCGCGGGTTGCGGGAAGGGAAGCCGGCAACGTCGCCGCGTCATTACGGCTGCCGTTCTTCTACACCGCCCCGCAGACCGCTCGAGTGAATCTGACGATGGAGTTGCCGGGTTCGGCGATGGCATTTGAAAAGGTGAAAGGCAAATTCCACGGTTCCATAAACGTCCTGGGAGTGGCGTACGCAGGGGACGGAACCGTGGCGGCGCGCTTTAGCGACACGGTCAAGCAGGACCTGGACGACAAAGACCAGGTGGACGCGTTCACGCATCAGCCGTTTCACTACCGGAACGAGTTTGAAATCGCTCCCGGCGAATACAACTTCAAGCTCGCGTTCACGACCGGCCGCGAGACGTTCGGCAGGATCGAAGCGCCCCTGGTAATCGAGCCATTCGATGGCAGCACGCTCGCGCTGAGCGGCCTGGTCCTGAGCAACGAGTTTCACCACGCCGCCGAGCAGCCGATGGCGGGCGGAGGCGCGCTGTCCGACAGCCGCACGCCGTTAGTGGTGGGGGGAATGGAGATCGTTCCTTCGGGAGGGAATCGCTTCAAAGCGACCAGCCAAACCGCGATCTATGCCGAGGTCTACGAGCCGCTACTTTCCGGCGAGAAGCCACCCCGGATCGAAATGCGGTATCAGATCCTGGAGCGGACAACCGGCGTGCAGAAGTTCAATTCGGGACCAGTTGTAGTGCCCACCAAAGACGCGGTGAACAACACCGTACCCGTGGCGCTCACGCTCATGTTGACCGGTCTGGCACCGGGCTCTTACACCGTCCGAATGCAAGCCCGGAACTCGCTTGGGGGTGAATCCGCGATTCGCCAAGCCGGCTTCGAGGTGGAGTAGCGGAGAAAAGGAGTCCAACGGTGCCGGGTTTCCGCGGCGATTTCCATAGGCGCGTTCTGCATGGTATGGTTTTTGGTATGGCCACCACGAAGATCACCATCACGCTCGAGAACCGTCAGATCGAAGAAGTTCGCGCCCTGGTCTCAGCCGGAGCGGCAGCGAGCGTTTCCGCATTCGTGCAGCATGCGGTCGGAATTGCTCTCTTCGATGCGGCGGGATGGAGGGAAATGTTGGAAGATGCGCTTCACCAAACGGGCGGCACGCTGACGAAGAAGGAGCGCATATGGGCCGACGGGCTTCTTTCTCCCCGCGGACAGAAGAAAGTTTCCAGAAAAGGCAAGGCGGCGTGAACGGCATCACGTTTGACGCTGGTGGGCTGATCGCCCTGGACCGAAACGACCGCCGCGTGCTCACGCTCATCGCGCGCGCCACAGAGCGTGGCATGCGAATTACAATCCCGGCGACGGCGCTGGCGCAAGCCATGCGGAACCCTGCCAGTCAGGCCCGCCTCTCCCGGCTGATTCGACAGGCCGGCACGAACCTTGTTCCGCTGGACGGACCGGACGCGACGGCTGTGGGCCTATTGTTGGCGGGAACCGGGACGGCCGACATCGTCGACGCCCACGTCGTCGTGTGTGCGCGGAGGGCCGGGCAGGCTGTGGTAACCAGCGACGCGGACGATCTCAAGGAAATCGCTCCAGAACTGCAGTTGGTGGCTGTCTAATCTAACAACGCATCGACGGATTTCCCGCAAAGCGCGCCAATTGCCCGTACGTCTCTCGCAGCTTCGGATAGACCTCGCGATAAATCTCCAACAACTCGGCATAGCGCGCCTGGCGGTCGGCGCGGGGTTCGGTCTCGCGCGCTATCTCGCCCGCCATCGCGCCCGCCGCGGTTGCCACACTCGGGAACCAGCCGGCACCGGCCGCGGCGCACATGGCAGCCCCTAGACTGGAGGCTTCCACGGTGCGCGAGCGTTTGATTATTCGGCCGCAGGCGTCAGCCATGATATGGCACCACAGATCGCTCTCCGCACCGCCTCCAATGGCGACAAATTCCCGAACCTCAATTCCGGCGTCCTGTTCGATCATCGCCATCACCATGGCCTGCTCCAGCGCGACCCCCTCCAGCAACGCACGGTACAGATGCGCTGTACGATGGGCCCCGGTGAGTCCCACCAGGCAGCCGCGCGCGTCCGGATCCCAATACGGCGTCATCACGGCGCCCCAATAGGGCACCGCCAGTATGCCGCCGCTGCCGACGGGGAGACTGGCGGCCTCGGATTCAAGTTGTCCGCGAGTTGCGCTCCGGCTGGCTCCGCCCGTGCAGTTGGCCAGAAACCAATCGATGAGAAAGGTGCCACTGCGGAGACTCGTCTCGAGGTAGTATCCGTCTCCCGAGCAACTGCCCATCGTGCGCCACGCCTGCCCGATGCGGTACGCCGTAGAATGCACCCCAGCCACGACAGCGGTCCCCAAATTCAAATAGGCACGGCCTGGCGTCAGGGCATTCACGCCCAGGCCGGCCGCCTGTCCATCGCCGCCGCCGGCTACCACGGGCGTGCCGGCCGGGAGCGTAGTCAGCGCCGCGGCACTTTCATTCACCGAGCCGATCACCGTTCCCGGAGCCATCGCCACGGGCAATTGCGTGGGATGCACCTCGAGAGCCTTCAGGATTTCGCCGGACCAGGCCTTCGCCCGCATATCGAACAGCCCCAGCGGATCGGCGCTGGCCCAGCTTGTCCGGAAATGCCCGGTGAGCCGCCATGCGAGATACCCGTGGACATCTGTGAACATAGCTGCGCGGCGGTACGCCTCAGGTTCCCGATGCAGCATCCACGCCATGCGGTAGGCGACCGGCGCCATGTCCACCGGTTTCCCCGAGATCTCGTGGATTCGGCCGCTGCCCACTTGAGCGCTCAGCCAATTCACTTCGTCGCGGCAGCGCTGGTCTAACCAGACGATGGCCGGCCGCACGGGGCTGCCATCGGCCGCCAGAGGGGCAAAGGTCTCTCTCTGGTTGGAAATGCCGATGGCGGCGATGCGCCCAGGCGCGACCCGCTCGAACAGACTGCGGAGCGCAGCGCATGCCGAGCCCCACCAATCTTCCGGATTCTGCTCATACCAGTTGGCGGCCGGACTGGCGAGCGGAATCGGACTGCGGCCTTCGGCGATGGGCAGCCCTTCTCGTGTCCAGGCGATGGCCTTGGTGGCCGAGGTGCTGCTGTCCAAGCCAATCACCAGGTCTTTGTCCATACAGTGGAGCTCGTTAGCGCCGATGCTTACTCCGACCAGCCGCCGCCGAGGGCGCGGTACAGATCCACGGACGAGGTCAGTTCCTGGAGCCGCAACTGGGCCAGCGTAAGCCGTGCCTGGAATAAGCTGCGCTCCGCATCCAGCACCTGGAGGTAGCTATCCTGTCCGGCCGAGTATCGCTGATTCGATAAGCGTGTGGTCTCGATCAGGGCGTGCACCAGATCGTCCTGCTGGTGGCGCTGCTCGCGGGTGTGCCGATAGCGCACCAGGGCATCGGAGACCTCGCGAAACGCGGTGTAGATGGTCCTCTGGTACGCAATCACCATTTCCCGCTGCTGCGCTTCGCTCAGATGAACGGCGACTCTCACCTGGCCGGCGGTGAAGATGGGCGCGACGGCGCTGGGAGTGATCGTCCAGAAACGGGCCGGGCCGGTGAACAGGTCCGTGAGCGCGCGGGTTTGACCGCCCAGGAAACCGGTGAGAGAGATCTGCGGGAAGTAGTAAGCCTTGGCCACGCCGATTTGGGCGTTGGCCGCAATCAGTTTCTGTTCGGCCTCACGAATATCGGGGCGGCGTTCCAGCAAGGAAGACGGCAGGCCGGCCGGCAGCTCGGGAGGCAATCCAAATTCGTCCACCGGTTTTCCGCGCGCCACATCGCCGGGCGGCTGGCCGAGCAGGAGACTAACCGCGTTTTCCGCCTGCCCGATGCCGCTTTCGGCGTTGGCCATCTGCGCGGAAGCGATGTAGAACAACTGTTCGGCTTGATGGACGTCGAGGCCGGTGGCGGCGCCGTGATCGTGGCGCAGGCGAATCAGGTCGAGGTTGTGGGCCGCCACATCGCGGGTGCCGCGCGCGATTTCGAGCTCCAGGTCGCGCTCGCGCAGCGTGAAGTAGCTGGTGGCCATATCGGCAACCAGCGAGACCACCACGCCGCGCCGGGCCTCTTCGGTGGCCAGGTATTGGGCGCGGGCCGATTGGGTCAAGCGGCGCAAGCGGCCCCACAGGTCCAGCTCCCAGGAAAGCGCGGCGCCGGCCTGGGTGGTGGTGGAATCGAGCGAGACGCCCGGCGGAATGTCGGTTTGGTTGCCGATCAGCGAGGGGCGCGTGGCGGAAAGCTGGGCTTGCGCATAGAGGAAGGGATAGCGGTTGGCGCCGGTAATGCGGAACTGCGCGCGGGCTTCTTCCACGCGTTGCGCGGCGATGGCCAGATCGAGGTTCTGCCCGAGCGCGGAGGCGATGAGCTTCTTGAGCACCTCATCCTGAAACAGATCGGACCATTTCGTTTCCGCCAGCGATGCGGCACCGGGCGGCGCGGCCGCGCCCCGGTAATCGGCGGGGACGGGCACCGATGGCCGTTTGTAATTCGGACCGAGCGTGCAGCCGGCGAGCGCCACGGCGGATAGGAAACAGGCGTAACGGCGTCTCATTCGGGCTGCTCCTCGAGAGGTTCGATGCCGGGTGCAGCTTTCGTCTTCCGCGCGACGATGCGCTGAATCACCACGAACAGCACTGGCACGATGAAAATGGCCAGCAGCGTGGCGGCGTTCATGCCGCCGAAAACCGCCGTGCCCAGCGAGCGCCGCGAAGCACCGCCGGCGCCGCGCGCAATCAGCAGCGGCGTGACTCCCAGGATGAATGCGAACGACGTCATCAGAATGGGCCGTAAACGGAGCTTGGCCGCTTCCATGGCGGCGTCGGTAATAGATTGCCCAGCCTCGTGGCGGGCGCGGGCGAACTCCACGATCAGGATGGCGTTCTTGGCGGCCAGGCCGATCAGGGTCACAATGCCGATCTGGGTGTAAATGTCGTACGGATACGATCGCATCCATACGGCGAGCAAGGCGCCGAACAGTCCCAAAGGAAGCGCCAGCAGCACGGCGAAAGGAATCGACCAGCTCTCATAGAGCGCGGCCAGAAACAGGAACACCAAGACCGCCGCCAGGCCGAAAATTACGCTTTCGTGTCCCTGTGCCAGCTTCTCCTGGTAGGTCGTGCCGGTCCAATCGTAGCTGTAGCCGGAAGGCAGGACGGAAGCGGCGAGGTCTTCCATGGCGCTAACCGCCTGACCGCTGCTATACCCCTGAGCCGGACCGCCCAGCAATTGCACGGCGCGGTTGCGATTATAGCGGTAGACCACCTCCGGTCCCGTGCTGGCGGTGACGGTGGTTAGGGTGCCGAGCGGGACCATGTTGCCTTCCGCGGTGCGGACGTAGAAACGGTTGATATCGCGCGGCTCACGGCGGAATTCGCGTTCGGCCTGCACCACTACCTGCCAGGTCCGGCCGAACGTGTTGAAGTCGTTTACGTAGAGCCCTCCCAGGAAGGTTTGCAGCGTGTTGTAGGCATCCGCCACGGGAATTCCGAGCGTCTGGACTTTATCGAGATCGACATCGATCTTGTATCCGGGAACTCCCGAGCGGAACGTATTCACCACGGGGCCGAGCTCCGGACGGCCACGGGCCGATTGCACCAGGCGGTCGGCCGTCAGCGACAACTCTTCGACCGTGGTGCCGGTGCGGTCCTCCAGCATGAACTGAAAACCGCCGGTGGTGCTCAAACCGAGGATGGGCGGGAGTCCGAAAGCTGAAATGGAGGCTTCAGGCACCTGTCTAAATTCCGTCTGCATGCGGGCCAGAATGGCGTGCAGGCTTTTGTCTTCGGTTTCGCGATCGTCCCAGTGGGCCAGGCGGGTAATCACGCTGGCGACGTTGGAACTGCTGGTGCGGGTGGTGATATCGAGCCCGCCCAAAGTGAACGTGCCGGTTACGCCGGGGATCTTGGTGACGATATCTTCCACCCGGCGCGTGACTCGATCGGCGCGCATCGCCGAAGCGGCATCGGGGAGGCGGATGGCGATAAAGATGGTTCCCTGGTCCTCTTCGGGAAGAAAGCCGGCGGGAAGATGCCGGAAGAGCAAGCCTCCGGCGATCCAGAAACAGAGCAGACCGCACAGCGCCAGCGCCGGCTTGCGGATCAACCCGGCTACGCCTCCCAGGTAGCTGCGGCGGACGCCTTCAAAGCCCCGGTCGAACCCGCCAAAGAAGCGGCCCAGAAGCCCGCGGGTTTTCATCTTGGGACGAAGCAGCATGGCGCTCAGCGCGGGACTCAGCGAAAGCGCGTTGAAGGCCGAGATCAACACGGAAGCCGCGATGGTGAGCGCGAACTGCTTATAGATCTGACCGCTGAGGCCGCCCAGGAACGCCACCGGAATAAATGCCGCCGCCAGGATGCACGCAATCGCGACCACCGGCGCGGAAACTTCCTGCATGGCCAGGATGGCCGCTTCGCGCGCGGTCTTGCCTTCGTCGATGTGGCGCTGCGAGGCCTCCACAACTACGATGGCGTCATCCACCACGATGCCGATGGCCAGCACCAAGCCGAACATGCTGGTCATGTTGATGGAAAAACCGAGCATCGGGAACAGGGCGAACGTGCCGATGATGGCCACCGGCACCGTCAGCAGCGGGATGAGCGTGGCTCGCCAGTTTTGCAGAAACACGAACACCACTACGATGACGAGGCCGGTGGCGATGAACAGCGTCATCATCACTTCCTTGATGGCGGCGCGGACGAACACGGTGGAATCGTACGGAATCACGTAATCCATGCCGGCTGGGAAGGTCTTCTTCTGCTGCTCCACGAACCTGCGGACGCGATCGGCGGTGGCCACGGCGTTGGCGCCGGGCGAGAGGTAGACGATGAGGTTACCGGAGGGAATGCCATTGACCCGGCTGAAACCGCTGTAGCTGAACGCGCCGAGCTCGACGTGGCCCACATCGCGGATTCGCAACAACCCGGTATCGGGGCGGGCGCGCAGCACGATGTCTCCAAACTGCGCGGGACTGGCGAGCCGTCCGGGGGCGGTGAGCGAGTATTGGAACTCGGTACCCGTGGATGCCGGCGGCTGGCCGAGCGATCCGGCGGGATTCTGTTTGTTTTGGTCCGAAATGGCATTGGCGATGTCGCTGGCGGTGATTCCCAGCTCGGTCATGCGGTCGGGATTCACCCAGACGCGCATCGAGTAAACCTGCGCGGCTCCCAGGCGCGCTTCACCGACTCCCTCCAGGCTGGCCACTTGGTTGAGCAGGTTGATCTGCGCGTAGTTGGTGAGAAACAGCGAGTCGTAGCGGTTATCCGGCGAGATCAGGCTGATGCTGGTGAGGAACGCCGTGGAGACTTTCTTGACGATGACACCCTGGCGCTGCACCTCGGGCGGCAACCGCGGCATAGCGATGCTCACGCGGTTCTGTGTCTGCACCGTGGCGGTATCGGGATTGGTGCCGAGCGCGAAGGTGACCTGAATAGTGAGCGAGCCGTCGTTGCCGCTGCTCGAAAGAAAATAGAGCATGCCATCGAGGCCGATGAGCTGCTCTTCGATGGGCTGCGCCACGGTCTTTTCGAGGTCCTGCGAATTGCCGCCCAAATAGCTGGTGGTAATCTGCACCACTGGCGGCACCACCTCCGGATAGCTGGCCACCGGAAGGGTGGGAACAGCCACCGCGCCCAGGAGCACAATCACGATGGCGATCACCATCGCGAAGACAGGATGGTCGATAAAAAACCGCGCCATGGTTCAGATCCCCGTCCCCGTGCCTTCCGGCCCGCGATAGGGCCGCGGATCGACCCGCATGCCCGGGCGCACTTTCACCTGGCCTTCCACCATGACGCGGTCGCCCGGCTTCAAGCCCTGCTCGACGGTCCAGGATGTGCCCACGCGATCGCCGGTTACGATGGCGCGCTGTTGCACCTTGTTATCCGCGTCCACGGTGTAGACCGCCTGCATGCTCTGCAACTGTTGCACGGCCCGCTGCGGCACCACGATAACGTTCTTCCGTTGCGCCACTTCCACCCGAACCCGCCCGAACTGGCCGGGCAAAATCCTGTGCTTGGGATTCGGAAAGCGGGCCTGCAACTCCAGGGTCCCGGTCTTTGGATCCACCTGGTTGAGGGTGTTCTCGATGTGGCCGCTCAGGGGATACTCGGACTGATCCGCAAGAATTAAGGTGATGGGCAGGTTGCCGCCCGGCACCGCCTGGCCGCGATTGTTCCAAGCCAGATAGTCCGTTTCGGTCATCTTGAAGCGAACCCAGATGGGATCGAGCGGAACGATGGTGCTGAGCGGTTGGGCCGCGTTAGGCGTGACCAGGCCGCCGACCGGGACCAATGTATCGCCGATGCGGCCATCGATCGGCGCGGAGATGGTGGCGTATTGCAGGTTCAATTCGGCGTTGCGCAACAGGGCTCGCTGCGCTTCGACTTTAGCCTGCATGGAATCGATCTGGGTGCGCGTGGAAAGCGCCGTCTGATCCACGTTGGCCTTGAGGGCATTGACGTTGGCCTGGTTGGCTTTGAGCGCGGCGGTGGCGGCGTCCAGATCTTGTTTGGAAGCCGCGTCGCCGGCCACCAGCGGCGTCAGCCGGTCCACGTCCTGCCGGGCCTTCAGAAGATTCGCTTCGGCCGCCACCAGGTTGGCCTGCGCTTGTAGCAGCGAGACCTGGTTTTTGGCGAATTCCAGGTCGGCTTCGCTCTGGTGAAGGTTGCCGGTGGCCTCCTGGACCGCGGCCTGGTATGGCCGCAGATCGAGCACATAGAGAACCTGGCCGGCTTTGACGTCCGCGCCTGGCTGGAAGAGCCACTTATCCACGTATCCTTCCACGCGGCCGCGCACTTCCACCATGTTCCGCGCGTAGGTCTGCGCCGGGAGCTCGGTATAAACGGCCACGTCGCGCAGAGCGACCTCGGTGACGAGCACGAGTGTGGGCGGCGGCGCGGCGACCGCGGTCTTCTGGGCCGAAGCACCGCATCCGCTCCAGAAGATCGAACCGAGCAGCACGGCGAGGGGCATCGAAAACTTCAAAAACTTCTTTAGATATGACATCGTATTCGCATAACAGGGTGGGGCTTTTGGCAGCGCCGCAACCGCATCCCATGTCCTCTTCCGGGGTGCGCCGGACGGATGCACCCGCGAAATCGCCCGCTTGTTTGAGCGGCTGGAGATTCAGACTGATTGAAACCTGATTATCGGATTGCGATGGGAGCGGTGTCAATTGCGCGCGGGCCAGAGGGGTGCGCGACATAGAAGTGGAAGATCAGCCAAAGTCCAAGCCCGCTCATCGAATCTTCGCGCATACCGACGCTTTTCGGAGCCGCGACCGAAGGAAGCGGTCGATTTGAATCGAGGGAGCCGAGCCGAAGCAGACCGCTTCTTTCGGTCGCGGCTCAGCACGATCGGCTGCGATTTCACCACTTTCCTGTCGCGCACCCGGGTGAGACGAACTGGGGGTAGCGCCCTCCGGCCGCTATTCCTTGAGCCCGGCTTTGGCCAGCATGGCCAGGAATTGATGCCGGGTACGCATGTCGATGGCGGTGGCAGCCAGTCTTCCAGCGCGGTCGTAGACGAAGCTCTTCGGAATGCCCTCCACGGCGAAGCTCTCCGACACCTTGCGGCCATGATCGAGCAGCACTGGAAAAGTAATTTTCGACGCGGCAAGGAACTGGGTGACTTTGCCGGCATCCTCATCGCTGATGGCCAGCACCACCAGATCCTTGCCGGCGAAGCGTTGGTAGAGGGCTTCAAGGTCGGGCAGTTCCTTGCGGCAGGGCGGACACCAGGTTGCCCAGAAGTTGACGATCGCCACTTTGCCGCGCAACGCGCCGAGGGTCCACTCCTTGCCGTTAAGGTCCGGCAAGCGGATTTCGGCGGTGGCGCGGCGCCGGTCTTCCTCTTCCAATTTGGCGAGCGCCGCGCGGTAGGAGGGTGAATCGAGCGTGACGGGAATCTGCTCGTAGCGCGCTAACTGGGCGAGCGTGATGTAGGGCGCGGCGGGAGCGCCCTGGACGTCGGGCTGCGGCTGTTCGGCGAGAGCGGCCGAAAGAGTAGCTGCCACGTCGCGCAGAGTTTTGGCGCCGAAGTCGCCTTCGGTGGAGAGATTGGCCAGACCGTCCGCCAGCCGCACCTTGTTGTCGGCCGCGGGAAGGCTCCGGATGGCAAGGGCCAGGCGGCGAGTCACCGCGCCTCGCTGGCTTTCGGGTACGCTGCGCAACTGCCGCAGTCGATCGACGATCGGTTTTTCGCCGGGAGTCCAAGACGGTTGAGCGGCGGCAAGCGCCAAGCTGGTGACGAGAGCGATCGCAACGGCGGCCAAGTGGCGATGGGCCATACTCGCTACTATAGCCGGACGCGCGCCCGGCTGTGCGGGATGCGGCCGCGGGGCCGCCGGAGTGACATGTGCCGCACATGTTTATATGCTAAAGACATGTCCAAGATGATCCAGGTGAGGGATGTCCCGGACTCCGTGCACGCCACGGATAGTTGCGGCCGGCGGCCGAAGTTGAGAAGCAGGACCCCGTTTTCAGCGTTCGGCGGGCATACAATCGTAATGATGACGCCGAAAGAAAAGTTCATCGCTCAAGCCGCTCTAAAAGTGGCGCATTCCAAGAGATTCGAACAGCTCTATTCCAGCATGTCGGCCGCTACGGCCATTGACCATGACGAGCTCAAACCCATCGTCCAACAGCTTGTGGCGGAGGGCGTCCTGAAAGTCTGCACGACGCCGGCGAAGGACATGGCCGGCGCGGATTCTCCTGGGGGTACGACCGAGGTGTGGTACGAAAAAGGCGAGAAGTGGAAGGGTTGAGTTGCGTGGCAATCACGCGAGCCCTTTTCGGGCCTTTGCGGCCAGACTGGTGTCCTGTCCCGGAAGTGAAGTGGGGCAGCCTTCAGGCTGCGGCCTGCTTCAGCTGGCCTGTCGCGGGCAAAGCGGGCTGAAGCCCGCTGCAGACTTAAAGTCTGCCCCACTCCATCTTGTGTTGCATTCCGGTTGCCGGATCTGCTAACTTCGAGTCATCTGCCTATGACTGTCCGCTAGCCTCAGCCCGGATAAGCTTTCCAGTCACTCCGGGCGCGGTGTCTCTCGTCACATTCCCATTTGAATCCATTGGAGCGAACAGTCATGTTTTTGGAATCCCTGGGGGCAGACGCTGCCCTCTATAATCTCTTTCAACCCTATGCCGCGCGCGGGCTTCTGCTGGCCCGTGTGGCCGTCTCGCAGCGCGACCAATATCACCTGTTTACCGCGGCGGGTGAGTTTCCGGCGGAAGCCTCCGGCGCGTTATGGCATCGAACGGCCTGCCGCGCCGGCATGCCTGTAACCGGCGATTGGGTGGCTGCGCGGATCGCCGATCCGGGTCTGGCAGTGGTGGAAGCGGTGCTTCCGCGGAAAACCGTCTTCTCGCGCAGAGCTGCCGGCCGGCGCGAAGATGAACAGCCGGTCGCGGCCAACATCGACTTGGTTTTCCTGGTTTGCGGGCTGGATGCCGACTTCAACTTGCGGAGACTCGAACGGTATCTGACGCTGGCCATGGACGCGGGGGTCCGAGCGGTGGTGGTCCTCAACAAGGCGGATCTGTGCCCGAATATCGAGGCACGACTGGCGGAGACCGCTGGCGTGGCTCGAGGCGCGCCCGTGCTGGCGACGACCACGCGGGTGCCGCACGGACTCGATGGCCTGCGGGCGTTCCTGGCATTCGGACGGACGGTGGCGCTGCTGGGCTCCTCGGGCGTGGGCAAGTCGGCGATCGTCAATTGTCTGATTGGTGAAGAACGGTTGCGGACAGGCGAAGTGCGTGAGTCCGACAGCCGCGGCCGGCACACGACGACCCGCCGCGAGCTGATTCCGCTGGCAGCCGGCGGCGCGGTGATCGACACTCCCGGCATGCGCGAACTCCAGCTTTGGGCCGGACAGGAAAGTGTGGACCGGGCGTTCGATGAGATTGCCGAGATCGCGTCCGCATGCCGATTTCGAAACTGTTCGCATTCCGGCGAAACAGGCTGCGCGGTGGCACGCGCCATAGCTGAAGGCGTAGTGAGCGACGAACGCTGGAGGAGTTATCGCAAGCTGATGGCGGAAGCACAAAGACACGAAGAAAGGATCGACCCGCTGGCAGCGGCCCAACGGAAGAAGAACATCAAATCCATGCACAAGGGCTTGCGAGCGTTCTACCGGCAGAGAGGTTCATGAGTCTCCTCGCGATTTAGGTTGATAACGGTTGCGATAGGTGTATACTTGCAGGCGCCTGAAGGGAGATTCCGTGACTTCTGCTCATACACTGATTGTTCAACCGGATGACGGACGTTCCCTCGTCCTCGAGATCTTGAATGCTGCGAAAACCAGCATCGACCTGACCATTTACGAGATCAGCGACTCGCAAATCATGCTCGCCCTAGCGGCCGCGCAGAAGCGGAAGGTAGCCGTGCGCGTGCTCTACAACTGGCATTCCTTCACTGCTCGGATGCAGCAAACCGATATTACGCCGGCTATAAGTCAACTCACCAAAGCGGGCATTCAGTGCCGCGAGGCGCCGGCGGCCTTCGAAGTGACGCACGAGAAGGCGTTCGTTGTGGATGGCACAACCGCCATCGTTATGTCGTTCAACCTGACCCAGGACTACTTTGGCGGCACGCGGGATTTCGGCATAGTCACCACCGTGCCGGCCGAGGTGTCTGAGATTGCGGCCGTATTCGAGGCCGATTGGAACAACCAGCCGGCGACGCCCAAAGTCGGCTCGCTGGTGTGGAGTCCGGTGAATTCCCGATCCAAACTCACCGCGCTGATCAATGGAGCCACCAAGAGTCTCGATGTGTATTGCGAGGAAGCGGAGGATCCCGGAACGCTGGGAGCTATGGTGGCCGCGGCCAAGCGGGGCGTAAAGGTGCGACTGATAGCGGCGGTGTTGTCCGGCGAAGGCAAGGTCAACGGCAACGCGCGGGGGATCACGTACCTGACCGGTGGCGGCGTGAGCGCCGTGTGCAAGTCGTTTCTCTACATCCACGCCAAGATGATACTGGCGGACATGGGAGGGGCGGCGGCCAAAGCCTTCATTGGCTCGGAGAATCTCTCCTGTGTGTCGCTCGGGGACAACCGCGAATGCGGGATTCTGGTGGAAGAGCCTGCCATTCTCCAACGGATCGAGTCCACCTACAACTCGGACTGGGCGCAACCCAGTGTGGCGACGATTCCGGATAACACCCCTCTCACAGCCTGCCCAGGGAATCGCGCCGCGCGTACCGAGGTGAGGACCGCGGTGCGGGCGTTCCAGCAACGAAAGGAGCACCCGCCCGCCGCTAAAGCTCCGGCGGTGGGCCGCAAATAGCGAACCTGATCCTGAGCTTGAGCGGCCGCCTACCCTTGGCGACCGGGAGCGGGTACTCCGTTCGCCGGACTGGAACGGATTGTCACCGAGTTGTCTACCCGCGCGGAGTGTATCCTTCGTCGTCACTCGGCGGGGGGGTATATACTAATTCGAAGCTTGGTGTCCGAAATAGAAAGAACCCGTTGGCTACGCCAGGCCGCGGAGGTTGTGCCATGAAGCGAGGCGTAATGCTCCCGATTCTGTTATCGGCGGGCCTTCTGATTCAGCCTGCCTCCATTCTCGGCGCAGCCGCTGACGACTGCTATACGAAATGCATTCTCCAGAATAGCTGCCACACCAGGGACGCCGTCGGAGGCCCGAGTTGCGCTGACGATTGCAGACGCAGTTGCGAGAAGGGCTGGGGCGCCCTTGCCTATAGCTGGAAAGACAAGATCTGGGGCTATTCGTATGCGCAGGAATCCCAGGCCGACGCCGAGCGGGTCGCGATGCAGGGTTGCATCAAGCAAGGAGGCGTCAAGTGCATCCTCCAGGCCAGTTTCAACTTCGCTTGTGGAGCCGTTGCGGCCGATGGCGATCTGGTCGCGTGGGGAACCGACAGCACGAAGTTCAGGGCCCAGCAGCGGGCGCTGGCGGAATGCGCCAAAATCGGCGGCAAGAAGTGCGCCGTCGAAGCGGCGATCTGTCCGGACCCGAACGCGGGGCCCCCGGGCCCGTTGCCGAAAGAGATATCGTGGGGCGCCATCGCTTACAGCGCCGCGGACAGCGGGGCCGGATGGTCGCAGGGCAAAGCCGACCGGGCAAGCGCGGAAAAAGCGGCCATGGATGTCTGCTCCCAGCGCGGAAAAGCGTGCGTCCTCCGCGCCGCCTTCAACAAGCAGTGCGGCGCGCTGGCGACGGACCGGGACATCACCGGCTTGGGAACGTCCGCCAATGCGCGCGACGCCCAGCAACAGGCCATCGCCGAGTGCCGGAAAGCCGGCGGTTCCCGCTGCGTGCTGCGCGTTTTCTTTTGCTCCTTCTGAGGGCCCGCAAAGCCAACTCCGACGCCTCTTTTTCGGTTGCAGCCTTATTATCATATGATATGATGATTGCGAATGGCCGCCACGTTCAGTCGCCTTGACGCGCGCGATAATCTGCACGATCGCGTCACTCGGACCCTGGCGCTTCAGATCATTCGAGCGGAACGGGATTCTACACTCATAGTTTTCCCCAACGAAGCGGCGCTTTGCGACCAGCTCGGAGTCAGCCGCAGCATCCTTCGCGAAGCCATTAAGGTCTTATCGGACAAGGGGATGGTCTGGGTGCGGCCGCGCTGGGGGACGCGCGCGCGGCCGCGTGAGGATTGGAACCTGCTGGATCCCGATATTCTGAGCTGGCACGCCCTTATGGCCCCGGATGCGCGCCTGCTGCGCGATCTTTGCGAAGTCCGCCTGGCAATCGAGCCGACGGCAGCGGGCTTCGCGGCGGTGCGGGCAACGGCGGAGGAACTGGCGGCCATCGAAGAATGTCTGCGCCGCCGGGAAAACCTTTCGGGCGCGGCGAATCCGGCGGAAGCTATCGAGCTCGATCTCGAATTCTATTCGTCGGTGGTTGCGGCCTCGCATAACGTGCTGCTCCAGCAGTTGACCGCCATGATCCGCGAGCCCTTCCGCACCGCTCTTTCCTGCACGGTGGGGCTGCGGGCGTCGGAGAAGCTGGCTCTGGAAGCGCACAACGCCCTGTTCGATGCCCTCAAGCGGCGGGACGCGATGCGCGCGCGTTCCTTTTCCGAGGAAATTATCGGGCTGGCCATGTTGGCGGTGGAGCAGGCGCTCGAAGCGGAGCAGCGGCCGTGAAAATCGCGATCTCCGGAAAAGGCGGAGCGGGAAAATCCACGGTGGCTGGCACGCTGGCTCTGTTGATGGCCGGCGAGGGCCGGCGGGTGCTGGCCATCGACGCCGATCCGGACGCCAATCTGGCCTCGGCGCTCGGCATGCCGCCGGAATTGCGCCGGCAGATCCGCACCATATCGGGCGAGCGCCGCTTGATCGAGGAACGCACCGGCGCCAAGGTCCGCGAGTTCGGCCAGATGTTCAAGTTGAATCCCGAGGTGGCCGATATCGCGGATCGCTACGCCGTGCGCTATGCCGGCGTGGACCTGCTGGTTCTGGGCGCCATCGAACGCGCGGCGGGCGGATGCGCCTGTCCGGAAAGCGTGCTGCTGAAAAGCCTGGTGTTGCACCTCGTTCTGAAGCGTGGCGAGGTGGTGATTCTGGACATGGAAGCCGGCATTGAACACCTGGGGCGCGGCACGGCCATGGGTGTGGACGTAATGCTGGCCGTGGTCGAGCCGGGCCAGCGCAGCTTTGCGACGGCCCATCGGGTGCGCGATATGGCGGCGGCGCTCGGCATCCGCCGCTTTGCCCTGGTGCTCAATAAATCGACCGCGCGCGAGGAAGATCGCGCCTGGGTGGCCGCCGAGTTCGGCGCGAAGAGTTTACTGGCCGCGATTCCTTACGACGAACGGATCGCGCGGGCCGACCGGTTGGGCACATCGCTGGTGGAAACGGGCGAGCCGGAGCTGCTTGCGCCCTTCCGCGATCTCGAACGAGCCTTGCATCTTTCCCTTCTGGAGAACACCGTATGAGTTTCGAACCGCGGTGCATGGCTACCGCGATCGGCAGCATGCCGCATGCCGGCGCGCGCAAGGCCATTGACGTAATCCTCGGCACCATTCCCGATGCGCCGATTTGGCCGCAACTGCCGGCCAACGGCCTGCATGAGCAGATGGAAGTGCAGTATTCGGAGGGCATCCCGCGGGTCGTCATCGATGAAGAGAAGCAGCGCATGTTCATCGACACGGCCGGCGATTCCTCAATGGAACTGGCCGAGTTCTACGAGCACTTCATGGCCGAAGATGTGGACTACTTTCGCATCACGCCCGCCTTTTCCAAAGGCATCCCCGCCATGCTGGAGGCGCTCGCGGCGGCCGGTGGAAAGCGGCCCTTCGTCAAAGTGCAAACCACGGGGCCGATCAGCTTCGGTCTCACCATCGTGGATGAGAACAAGCGCAACATCTATTACAACGCCGATTTCATCGACGTCATCGTGAAGGCGCTGGCCATGAAATGCCGCTGGCAGATTCGGCAGTTTCGCAAGTACGGGGAGCGCGTGATCTGCTTCATCGATGAGCCGATTCTGGCCGCTTTCGGCTCCTCCACCTACGTGAGCGTGACGCGCGACGACGTGGTCGCGAAGCTCAATGAAGTGGTGGGGGCGGTGCATGCCGAAGGCGCGCTGGCGGGTATTCACTGCTGCGGAAACACGGAATGGCCCATCCTGATGGATGCCGGCGTGGACATCGTGAATTTCGACGCCTTCGATTACGGCGAGAGTATGGCGCTCTACCCGCGGGCCGTCAAGCGTCATCTCGAAACCGGCAAGGCGCTGGCATGGGGCATCGTGCCGACCAATAGCGCCAAGATCAAAGGCCAGACCGGCGAGAGCCTGGCGGCGAAGTTTACCGGCTTGGCGGAAAACCTGGCCAGGGCAGCCGGCATGCCGGCCGATTTGGTTTTCCGCCAGGCCTTGATCACGCCTTCCTGCGGCACCGGTTCCCTGCCGGTGGCGGATGCGGAGACGGTGTTCCGCGTACTGCGGCAAACCAGCGAAGTGCTGCGCAAGGGGCGGGCGGCGAGCGCGTAACGCACCACGGTGACCCATGGGCCTGACAATCGCAATGGCGGGCAAAGGCGGGGTGGGCAAGACCACGCTGGCCGCTCTGGCGGTGGACTGGCTGGTGCGCCGCGGCGAAGCGCCGATTCTCGCGGTGGATGCCGATTCCAACGCCAACCTGCATGAAGCGCTGGGGGTGACTTTCGCCGCCACCGTGGGCGGGGTGCGCGAGAGCGCTCGCAAGGAAGCGCAGGCCCTCAAGGGCATCTCGAAGCAGGAGTTTCTCGACCTGCGCGTGCAGGAAGCCCTAGTGGAGCGGGACGGTTTCGACCTGCTGGTGATGGGCCGGCCGGAGGGGCAAGGCTGCTACTGTTTTGCCAACAATGTGCTGCGCGAGGTGCTCGACAAACTGGCGCGCAACTACCGCCACATCGTGATCGATAGCGAAGCCGGCCTGGAGCACATTTCGCGGCGCACGCTGCTGGCGCTCGACCACCTCATCCTGGTTTCCGATTGCACGGCGCGGGGCATTCACACGGCGGCGCGCATCTCCGCGCTGGCCGACGAGGTGGCGCTGCCGGTGAAAGCGCGCGGCCTGATCGTCAATCGCGCTCCCGAGGGCCGCGTGCCGCCGGAAGTGGCGCGCGAGGCGGCGGCGACGGGGCTGCTGCTCGAGGCCGCGATCCCGCTCGATCCCGAAATTGCTCGCCTCGATGCCGCGGGCCTGCCGATTACCGCGGCCGGGCCGGACAACGCGGCGCGGATAGCTCTGAATGCCGTTCTCGAAACCCTGCTCTTCGTACCGGAGAAATGCTGATGGCCACGCTTCCGCACAGGGCGGTCTCGCTCGATCGAGCCACCAATGAGATGGTCGAGATCGCCCGGCAAGCCGGAATGCCAACGGTGTGGGACCGCTATCGCGCGCAACATCCGCAATGCAAATTCGCCACCGATGGGGTGTGCTGCCGCCTCTGTCACATGGGGCCCTGCCGCATCACGCCCAAAGCCAAGCTGGGCATCTGCGGCGCCGATGCCGACACCATCACGGCGCGCAATCTGCTGCGTGAGATCGCCGCTGGCACCGCGGCCCACTCCGATCACGGCCGCATGCTGGTGCGCACGCTGAAATTGGTGTCGCAAGGTAAGGGCGGCGATTACAAGATCGCCGATCCGATGCGTCTACGCGATGCCGCCGGCTTTTTCGAAGTGTCCACCGAAGGGCTCACCGATCTCGAAATCGCGGGCGGGTTGGCCGATTTTTTCCGGAGCCAGTTCGCGTGGTCCGAGGCGCCCAATCAAACGCTGCGATTGGCGCCGGAGAAGCGCCAGGCATTGTGGAAGAAGCTCGGGATTGAACCGGCCGGCATCGATGCCGCCGTGGTCGAGCTGATGCACCGCACGCACATGGGGGTGGACCACGATTACCGCCACCTGATCATGGGCGGCCTGCGATGCAGCCTGGCCGACGGTTGGGTAGGTTCGGCTATCGCCAGTATCGTTTCCGATATCCTGTTCGGCACACCGGCGCCGGTGCGAAGCCGCGTGAATCTGGGGGTGCTGGCGGCGGACAAGGTCAACATCATCGTGCATGGGCACGAACCCACCCTTTCGGAGATGCTGGCGGTGGCGGCGAACGATGAAGAGCTCTTGGCGTACGCGCGCGGACACGGAGCGAGCGGCATCAACATCGCCGGCATCTGCTGCACCGCCAATGAGGTGCTGATGCGCCACGGGCTTCCCATCGCCGGCAACTTTTTGCAGCAGGAACTGGCGATCCTCACGGGCGCGGTGGAGATGATGATCGTAGACGTGCAGTGCGTGATGCCTTCGCTGGCCCAGGTGGCCAAGTGCTTCCACACACGGCTGGTGAGCACGTCGGAGATTGCGCACAGTCCGGAAACCGAACAGATCGATTTCGACGTGCGTGAAGGATACCGGCAAGCCTGCGGGCTGGTGCGGGATGCCATCGACAACTTCGCGCGGCGCGACCGCGGCCGCGTCCACATTCCCAACGAGTCGATGGAACTGGTGGCCGGTTTTTCGAACGAGACGATCTTCCACATGCTGGGCGGGCATTATCGAAGCACCTTCCGGCCGCTGAACGATGCCATCATCGATGGCCGCATTCGCGGGATCGCCGGCATCGTTGGGTGCAGCAACCTCAAAGTGACGTCGGATAACGGGCATGTGCGGCTGGCCGAGGAGCTGATCGAACGCAACGTGCTGGTGTTGCAGACGGGCTGCGCCGCCATCGCCTGCGCCAAAGCGGGTCTGCTGGTGCCGGAAGCCGCGCTTCGAAAGGCCGGCGCCAGCCTGCGCGAAGTGTGCGAAGCGGTGGGCATTCCCCCCGTGCTGCACATGGGCTCTTGCGTGGATAACAGCCGCATCCTGCTGGCCGCCACCAACCTATTACATGAAGGCGGGCTGGGCGACGATCTTTCGGATTTGCCCGTGGCCGGCGCGGCGCCCGAGTGGATGAGCGAGAAGGCCGTGGCCATCGCGCATTACTTCGTGGCCAGCGGCCTCTACGTGGTACTGGGGCATCCGCTTTACGTCGAGGGCAGCGCCAACGTGACGAAGCTGTTGTGCGACGAGATGAAAGGCATCACCGGCGGTCGTTTCGAATGGGAGCCGGACCCGGTGCTGGCCGCGGACAAGATTCTGGAACACATCGAACAGAAGCGCGACGCGCTGCGCATCAACGTGAAAAGGGCACGGACGCTGTTCGATATGAAGGCGAGGCGCGAACTCGCATGAGCAAGATCATCGCTTCTTCGGCCATCCGCGGCGCGCACGAAATTGTCAGCCGGGCCAAAGACTACCTGGCGCAGGCCATCGCGGCGCGAGGAGCCGCTTGCGCGGTGGAGTTTCCGGATACGGCCTATTCCTTGCCGGTGATCTATTCGCTTATGGGGCGGCGCGTGGACCGCCTGGCGGACATGCGGCCGGTGCTGGAAGAATGCGACCGCCTGCTGCCCGCCGTGCCCTCGGAGAGAGTCTGGCTGCCGTATCTCGGCAATACGCTCGATGCCGGTATGGCCACGCTGTTCGCCTTCGAGGTCATCGAAGCTTGCAAATACCTGATCGGCCCGCACCCGGTGAACGGCCTGTGGCTGGGCGCGGCGGGGGATGCGATTATCCGCGAGCGCGGCATCGAGTTTGTGGATGGTTCCGCCCCGGGGTTCGCCGCCGTGGTAGGAGCCGCGCCAACGCGCCAGGACGCCGTGCGCATCGCCCGCGAGTTGCAGGAGAAAAACCTGTACGTCTTCATCGTGGGCCACAGCCACGGAGTTTCATTTGCCGAGCAATTGCAGGAAGCCGGCGTGCAGTTGGGATGGGAAACCCGGCTGGTGCCGTTCGGCAAAGAAATCTCGGCCGCCATCTACGCCCTGGGGTTCGCTAACCGCGTGGCGTTGAGCTTCGGCGGCGTGAAGCCGGGAGCCTACTCACGCAATCTGCACTACAACAAAGACCGCATCTTTGCCTTCGTGATGGCCCTGGGCGAAGTTACCGACGAGAAATACGCCGCGGCGGCAGGTGCCATTTCGTACGGCTTTCCCACTATCGCCGACACGGCCATCCCCGAGATCTTGCCGACTGGCATCTGCACGTATGAGCACGTGGTCTCCTCGGTGCCGGTGGATCGCATCGTCGAAAAGTGCCTCGAGGTGCGCGGCTGCAAGATCAGAATCGCCAAGGTGCCGATTCCCGTGGCCTACGGCCCGGCGTTCGAAGGCGAACGCATCCGCAAGGAACAGACCCACGTGGAATTCGGCGGCAACCGCACGCCCTCGTTCGAATACGTTACCACGCGCAACCTTTCCGAGGTGGAAGACGGGAAAATCACGGTGATTGGACCCGAGGCCACGGATGTGGAAGCGGGTGCGGGGCTGCCGCTCGGCATCTGGGTGGAAGTGGCCGGACGCAAAATGCAGGCCGATTTCGAGCCCATTCTGGAGCGCCAGATCCATCACATGATCAACGGCGCCGAAGGCGTGTGGCACATGGGCCAGCGCGATATCAATTGGATCCGCATCGGCCAGGCGGCCCGCGCGCAGGGCTTCACCATCGCCCACCTGGGCGATATTCTGCACGCCAAATTTCTGAACGACTATCCGGCAATTGTGGACAAGGTGCGGGTCACGCTATACACGGAGCGCGCCGAGGTGGAGCGGCGCATGAACGAGGCACGCGCCACCTACCGCGCGCGCAATCAGCGCATGGAAGCGCTCACCGATGAAAGCGTGGACACGTTCTACTCCTGCCTGTTGTGCCAGAGCTTCGCGCCCAATCACGTTTGCGTGATTACGCCCGAGCGATTGGGCCTGTGCGGCGCATACAACTGGCTCGACGGCAAAGCGGCTTACGAGATCGATCCGACCGGTCCGAACCAGCCGCTGGTGAAAGGCGAATGCCTCGACCCGGTGCGCGGCCAGTGGGAAAACATCAATCAATACGTATACGCCAATTCCAAGCAGAGCGTGCGATGCTTCAACGCATACTCGCTTCTGGAACACCCCATGACAAGCTGCGGATGCTTTGAAACGATCGTGGCGGTGCTGCCGGAATTGAATGGCGTGTTGGTGGTGAACCGCGAATACCTGGGAGACACGCCGGCGGGGATGAAATTTTCAACGCTGGCGAACGTGACCGGAGGCGGCCAGCAGGTGCCGGGGTTCATCGGTGTGGGTAAGTCGTACATTGCCAGCCGCAAGTTTATCGCTGCCGAAGGCGGGCACCGGAGGATTGTATGGATGCCGAGGGAATTGAAGGAGACGATGGCGGAGGAACTGTCGCAAATCGGCGAGCGGCTGGGCATCGAAAACTTTGCTGAATTGATCGCCGACGAGACGATTGCGACCGATGAGGCTGGCGTGCGTGCGTATATGCGGAAAGTGAATCATCCGGCGCTGGCGATGGGCGAGATTATGGGCGATTCGGAGGCAACCGCTCCCTCACGGTCGCGGCTCAGTAACGACGATGCGCACCGTTCGGAGCCGCGACCGTCAGGGAGCGGTTCGCCCACCCCACCCGACAACGACGGCATCGCTCCTCCTCCTGAAAGACTTTTCGCTCCGGCGGCGATCGTCAAGCCATCCACCTTCGCCGTGCCTGCTGACAAATCCTCGGCCGCCATTCGCGTGGTGACACTCGGCGGCAGCGGCACGCGCACTTCCGCCGTGACCATCGGCGGCGCCAAGGCGCTGCCTTTCCGGTATTTCGAAGGCAGCATCGGTCACCGCGCCGCCATCGCCATGGAGGTCTTCGACCAGCAACCCAAGAGCTACCCGGCGGTACTGCGCTCGGCCTACGGCGGGCTGCTCAAAGACCCCGCTGCCATGGCGCGCTTTTGCGTCGAGAAACTGGGAGCGCAGGCCATCAGCGTGCGCCTCATGGGCGCGCATCCGGAGAACGGCGACCGCTCTCCGGGAGCCTGCGCGGACGTGGTCAAGGCAGTTCTCGAAGCGGTCGGCGTGCCCCTGATCGTCACCGGTCCCAACCATTTCGAAAAGAACAACGCGGTCATGAAGCACATAGCCGCCGCGTTCGGCGGTGAGAACCTGCTGCTCAATTGGGCCGAAACCGATAACTACAAAACCATCGCCGCCGCCGCCATGGGCTATAACCACGCGGTAGTTTCGCAAACCCCCATCGACGTCAACATGTGCAAGCAGCTCAACATTCTGTTGACGAACATGGGCGTGCCGCCGGAGAAGATCGTCATTGACCCGTACACCGGGGCGCTGGGCTATGGGTTGGAGTACACCTATTCGGTGATGGAGCGCATCCGCACTTCCGCTCTGATGGGCGACGCCATGCTGGCATGGCCGATGCTGACCACGCCCGGCTACGAAGTGGCGCGCACCAAGGAAAGCCGCGCGCCCGAGAGCGCCTTCCCGCTCTGGGGCAAGGAAGACCAGCGCGAAGCGTTGCTTGAAATCGCGACTGCCATGAGCCTGCTCAACGCGGGCGCCGACCTGCTGGTGATGTACCATCCCGAGGCGGCGCGCGCCGTGAAGCGCAAAATTCAGGAAATGGCGCAGGGGGTGGAGTGACGTGGCACTGACCGGGATACAAATCTTCAAGCTGCTGCCGAAAACCAACTGCGGCGAGTGCGGCGTGCCCACTTGCATGGCGTTCGCCATGAAACTGGCGGGCAAGACGGCCGAACTGGCGGCGTGCCCTTACGCATCCGAAGAGGCCAAGACAACCATCGGCGCGGCCAGTAAGCCGCCCATCCGCCTGGTGAAGATCGGACCGGCCTCGAGCGAAACCGCCATCGGCAACGAAACCGTCCTGTTCCGTCACGAAAAAACCTTCGTCCATCCTACGGCCTTCGCCATTGCCTTTGCCGACGACCAACCGCTGACGGAACTCTGCCATAGCATCGCCGGGGCGCGCGAATATTGCCTGGAACGGGTGGGCGAGCGATTGCGGCTCGATTTGATTCTGGTGGATAACGCGAGCGAAGCGGTAGCCCCATTCGTGGCGTTGGTCAAGACAGCGGCTGGCGCCACAGGACGCGGCCTGATCCTGCGCAGCGACAATCCGGAGGCGCTCGAAGCCGCGCTTGAAATTCTGGAAGGGCAGAGGCCGCTGATCCATGCCGCCACGCCCGCCAACGCGGACGTTTACGCCGCGCTGGCGCTCAAATATAACGCCCCGCTGGCGGCGCGCGCCGCCACGCTCGATGAGCTGGCCGCGCTGACCGCGAAACTGGCCGGCCTGGGCGTGAAGGACATCGTCCTCGATCTCGCCGCCGATAACCCCGCGGCTACCCTGCAACACAACACCGCGATCCGCAAGGCGGCACTCCAGAGTGCGTTCGAACCGCTGGGCTATCCCATCATCAACTTCGTGACCGGCCGCGACGCGGCGTCCGTGGTGGCCGATGCTTCGACGTTCGTGTGCAAATACGCGTCCATCGTGGTGCTGGACCGGATGCCGTACGAAGTGCTTCTGCCCTTGATGATGCTGCGTCAGAATCTCTATACCGATCCGCAAAAGCCCGTTCAAGTGGAGCCGAAGGTGTATGCGGTTGGCGAGCCGGGGCCCGATTCCCCGGTGCTGGCCACCACCAATTTCTCTTTGACTTACTTCCTGGTCTCCGGAGAGATCGAAAATTCCGGCGTTGCGGCGCACCTGGTGGTGGTGGAAACCGAAGGCATGAGTGTGCTCACCGCCTGGGCCGCCGGTAAGTTTACGGGCGCGAAAATCGCCGCCGCGGTGAAGGCCAGCGATCTGGCAGCGCAAGTTCACACGCGGAAGCTGATCATCCCCGGATACGTGGCGCAGATCAGCGGCGAACTGGAAGAAGCCTTGCCGGGCTGGCAAGTTCTGGTAGGGCCGGGCGAGGTTGTCGATCTCGGCCCATACCTGAAACGCTCGGTCGCCCATGCCTGAAGTACGGTTCCTGCCCGCCGATATCGCAGTCGAAGTCCCCGCCGGTACGCCGATCCACGAAGCTGCCATACGCGCTGGCATTCAGGAACTGGAACTGCCCTGCGGCGGGCAGGGCACGTGCGGGCAATGCCTGGTGGAAGTAAACGGCCGCACGGCCATGGCGTGCCAAACTCGCGTCGCCACGGACCTGACGGTGACCATTCCCGAGAATCGCGATGTGGCGATGCAAGTGGTGGGCGAGAGCCGCTTCCTGGCCTCGGAAGACGTGCTGCCAGGGGCCGATCGGCTCTCGCCGCTCTACAGAATTCGGCGCCTGACCGTGCCGCCGGCTTCCATCGAGGAGCACTATAGCGATTGGAAGCGCCTGATTCGCGAGCTGGGTGCGGAACTGCCGGTTTCGGCCCCGCTCGCGGTGCTCGGCGATCTGGCTGCGGCGGTCCGAAAAGAAGATGGCAAGGTCACGCTGGCGGTTGAAGAATCCGCCGGCGGCCTGCGCATCGCCGAAGTGCACGCGGGACACACGGCGAACCGCGCGTTGGGAGTGGCCATCGATATCGGAACCACCACCGTGGCGGCGCAACTGGTGGATCTCGACGATGGGCGCGTGCTCTCTACCCACACCTTTTACAACGCGCAGATCCGGCGCGGCGCGGACATCATTACACGGATCGACTATGCGCGCACTCCGGAGCGTCGGGCCGAGCTGCGCGGCATGGTGCTAGAGACTATCAACAGCCTGGTGCACGAGATGGCGGCCGATCCCAAAAGCATCCGCGCCGCTTTCGTGGCCGGCAACACCACCATGATCCACCTCCTGCTCGGCCTGGAGCCGCGCTACATACGCGAGTGGCCGTACGTGCCCACGGTGAACCCGGTTCCCGCGCTGCGAGCGGATGAAGTGGGGCTCGGTATCCATCCCGACGCCCCGGTGGAATTCGCGCCGGGCGTGGGAAGCTATGTGGGCGGCGATATCACGGCGGGCCTGCTCGCGACCGACCTGCCCACCAACCGTCAAGACACCTTCCTGTTTCTCGATATCGGAACCAACGGCGAAATTGTCATCGGCAATGCCGATTGGATGGTAGGCTGCGCGTGTTCCGCGGGACCGGCGTTCGAGGGTTCCGGCATCCGCTGCGGCATGCGCGCCACCGAAGGCGCGATCGAACACGTTGAAATAGGGCCTGACTGCGAAGTGCATTACAAAGCGATCGGCGGCGGCCAACCAGCCGGCATTTGCGGCTCGGGACTCATCTGTCTTTTGGGCGAACTGTTCCGCCGCGGCATCGTGGATCAATCGGGCCGGTTCCACGACGGCCGTTCGTTCGTGGTGGCGCCCGACGTCGCTGTTACCGAATCCGATCTCGAAAATCTGATTCGCACCAAGGCCGCCATCTACGCCGCTTGCTCGCTGATTCTGGAAAACGTGGGTCTCACGTGGGATGCCATCGCGCGCGTCTATATCGCGGGCGGATTCGGCCGCTACATACAGGTGGCGGACGCCATACGCATCGGCATGCTTCCCGACCTGCCGCACGGCCGGTTCAGCTACATCGGCAATTCCGCCTTGACCGGGGCTTACGTCGCGCTGGTTTCGCGCGAACACCGCGAGCGGCTGGCGGAGATATCCACTCGCATGACCTACGTGGATCTCAGTTCCGATCCGCGCTATATGGATGCCTACATTAAAGCCATGTTCCTGCCGCATACCGATCTGGAGCGGTTTCCGAGCGTGGCGCCCATCCTGAAAAATCAAAGGAGGAACGAATCGTGAGCAATCTTCTGGAGCGCGTGGCCACGGGCCGCATTCTCATATCCGACGGCGCCATGGGAACCTTCCTGCATGCCAAAGGCCTGGCCGGGGGCGAGTGTCCCGAATCCTGGTGCGTCTCGCATCCGGCGGAAGTTAAGAGCATCGCGGAAGCCTATATCGCGGCCGGTTCCGATATGGTGGAAACCAACTCATTCGGCGGAACGGCCTACAAACTGGGCCTATACGGATTGGCCGATCGAGTCGCGGAGTTCAATCGCGCCGCCGCCGCTCTGGCGAAGCAAGCCATGGGCGATGCGGGCTACGTGGCGGCCTCGGTGGGTCCCACCGGGCAGATCCTGGTGGAACAAGGCGGCGACGCTACCGCCGATTGCCTGTACAAGGCGTTCGAAGACCAGATCGTGGCGCTGGCGGAAGGCGGCGCGGACGCGATCTGCGTGGAAACCATGGCCTCGCTCGAAGAGGCAATTCAGGCCGTCAGGGCCGCGAAAGAGAACACGAAGCTCCCGGTCATATGCACGTTCACTTTCGAGCTTGGCCCGAGAGGCTTCCGCACCATGATGGGTCTCCGTCCGGATCGCGCGGCCAAGGATGCCGCCCTGGCGGGAGCCGATATCATCGGCGCCAACTGCGGTAACGGTATCGCCAACATGATCGAGATCGCCAAGCAGATGCGCGCGGCCGCGCCCGGCGTGCCGATCCTCATCCACGCCAATGCCGGCGTTCCCGTGCTGATCGAGGACGGCAAAACGTACTTCCCGGAGACGCCCGAGTACATGGCATCGCGGGTCGCGGAGTTGGTCGCGGCCGGCGCCAACATCATCGGCGGCTGCTGCGGCACCACGCCGGAACACATCGCAGCCATGGCTAAAGCTGCGCGCGCATAGTGCAAGCTACGGGACCTCTGTGCTCCAGATCCACCACCGGACAAATTGGTCCCCGTCTGGCACATTTGACTGCGAGTGCATCCGGAGACCCTCCACGGGCGGCTGTCTGTCCACCATCATGCTACTCGGTGTCCTCATCGTTTCGACGACGTAATCGATACGCCGCGATCGCAGGAACTCGGGCGTCAGGCGCGGCGGAACTTCCCAACTGGGGACGACTCGATTCGACAGGCCCTTTCCAGCGAGCGGGTAGTTCAAGGTCTCTTTCGCCAGGTTAAGGACCTTGCTGCCGGGCTTCAAGGCATCGATTTGCGCCGGATAATGGTAGTACGCGGCGCGGCTCCACCTGCGCAGCCGGACTGTCTGTGCCATCGTGCAGACCGGCGCGAACATCAGGATAAAAGCGGTGATCGCGAAAGCCAGGACATAAACGAATCGATACGCCCGGGCGGGCCGCCTCTCTAGCATTTCGAAAAATGGCGCCGATAAGAGGGCCGCCAACACTAAGAGTGGTAGTCCATAGCGCAATACCTTCGCCAGGAAGAACCACCATAGAATGGCTAGAACCAACAGTGCAACGAGCCACACACGCAAATCCGGCCGCCGTCTTCTGACCAGCCAACCTGCAAACAGCACGCCCGGCATGACGAAAGTGGCAAACGCCCCGCCGAGTCCATCGTCGGTAGTGTAGTTTGTGCCGAACATACCGGGTGTTGATTTCCATTCCATCCAAGGGTAGATGAACCACTCCGCCCAATGGCGGACATGGTTCAAGTAAAAGTTCGGTGGGTTCATATCCGACGGGCGCAGTCCCGGCAGCACGAGAAGGCCGAGACGCACCGAAAACGGGAAGAGCGGATTGCCGGTACACGCAATTCCGCGAGCAAACCAGAACACCGAAGGTAAGGCCGCGGCGGCGAGGAACAGGGCAACCGCACGCCACCGGTGCGGGTTCCGATCGCGGGCCGAACGCAGCACCTGAAAGACCACTGCGACAATCAGGAGGCCCGCATAGAGCCAATAGACCGCCTTCGCACCCATTGCCAGCCCACATCCCAGACCCGCGACAACCAGCAGCCCGAGACGCGGTGACTTGTTCTCACCCTGGATGGGACTGAAAAAATCGAGTGCCAGCGACAAGCTTGCGAACAGCAGCGCCGTGCAAAACAGATCCACATAACCCGACGTGGACTGAACCGCCACCATGGGAATCATCAGGACGGTGGTGACCACGGGCCAAACCGCCAGCCCCGATCGGCCGATCCTCGAAGCAAGACTCCGGCATGCCAGCGCCAGAATGACGAGCCCGGGCCACTCCACCAACCCGAGCAGGCGCTCTCGCCCGGGAGACATGACCAGCAGGGCGAGTAGCTCGACATTGCCTGGCATACTGGCATGCCAATTGAAACCGGGGTTGATCCTTAGTGTTCCCTCTTGCAGCCACCGTAACGCAACGGGGTAGTGATACGCCATCGCGTCGTACCGGTCGGGGTAAGTGAACGCCATTCTGGCAGCCAGGGCGACGTACACGCACAAGATCAAGAGGAGGCCTACTGTCACATGCCACGGAGTGAGGGGCCACGGCCGAAGGCTGATGCCGCCCCGCACTCTTGTCGCCGGTACCTTCGCCCGGCGCCACCAGTACGTGAGTACGCAAGCGAAGACAAGTGCGTCGCACAGGAAGAGATGGTTGAGATTCAGGGGCGATGACAAACCGGCGAGATCGAGCGCCGCCAAGAGCTGCAGCGGAACGATCAGATTGCAGAGCCAGAAAACCAACGTCCCGATTGCCGCGTTGGCGGGCGTTTCAGACCATAGGAAGCACTTTGCCAGCAAAACGCTGGTGCCTAAAGTAAGAAGGAGAAGAGTCAGCAGAAGAAAAGGATGCACCTGATCAATGCCCCAGAGCCTTGCCCATCAGACTTTGAATCGCGTGGATGCAATTGGAGATTGCGTAGCTAGAGAAGAGCCAGCACAAGAAACTCACGACCACCGCAACCACACACAAGCCGCGTTCCCATGGGAAAGAACCGACGCCAATGGGACGAACTCTAACGGAGGCCATGAGTGAGTATAGCCAACTTCGATATTCCGGCGGACCCGTTCGGGTTATGGTCTGTAAGATTGGTCACACGTGGCTGCGCCTAGCCGTACAGGCCGCAGTCAGTTTCTCTGCCTGAATCGTGGTTTGCTGCTCAAATTCATGAAATGCGAACGTATAGTTGCGCTATCCAAGTCGCTGGAGCCGACGATGAGACACATTTTGCCACGCGACCGTCCATCCAATTCGGGTCAACGCCGCTAAGTGCCTGTCAGGAAATAACCATGCCAACCGCTCCCTTACGGTCGCGGCTCCGTAGCGCCTCAGAGCCGGGCCCAGAGGGCACCCCGTCAGCAAGCCGACGGCTGGCATGGTTATTCTCTGACGCGCCGCTAACAGCCTCTTGGCCTTCACGGATGGCCAACGACTCATGCGACGGAAAAGACTCTCTCAAACTGAGGTGGGACTTCCTCCCCGTGATCGAGGCAGTCGGCGGCAACACGCAGAGCCAACGCTCGCACGGCCGAAATTGCGGCGTCGCGAGTCGGGCCATATGCCATTACCCCAGGCATCGATTCAATGTCGGCCCACCAACGACCATCGTCTTCCTGTCCCAGGACAATGGGAATCGATTCGGGCGAAACTGTTTCCATTGGCTTGGCGCCCCCCTAACGACATTATAAGCTCGCCAGCGCCACTTACTCATACCGCAAAGCTTCGGTGGGCCTCAGGTGCGCCGCCCGATTGGCCGGCAAAATGCCAAACACCAATCCCACCAGGCAGGAAACGCCGAAGGCCACCACAATCGCCGGCACTGAAATGGGAATGCGGACGTCGGTGAACAGACCCACGCTCCACGGGATCGCCACGCCAACCAATATCCCGATTAAGCCGCCCGAGAGGCTCACCATCATGGCCTCCACCAGGAATTGCAAGAGGATTTCCCGCGCCGATGCTCCCACCGCCAGCCGCACACCGATCTCGCGGGTGCGCTCCGTCACGGTCACCAGCATGATGTTCATGATGCCGATTCCGGAAATCACCAGTGTAATGGCGGAAACCAGAATCAGCACCAGCGAAAGAATCAGCGAGATATTCTTCGCGGCGTTGAGAATCGCCGTCAGCGTCTCCACGCGATAGGGCGCGCCCGGGCGATGCCGGCTCTCGAGAATCTCACCGACCCGCACCGCCACGCGATCCACCTGCTCGGGCGTGCGCACCTGGACGTACATCGGGTCGATGCGCTCCACCGGGGTGAAATAACGGAGCACGGTGATGGGCATCAGGATGGTGTCGCGCTCGATCTCCGATTGGCCGAACGTTTCGACGCTCTCGTGAAAGGTGCCGATGATGGTGAATTCGAGGCCATAAAGCCGGATCTTCTGGTTCAGTGCCGCGGAGCGCGCGCCGAACATGCGCACCGCCAGTTGATCGGTGAGCAGCGCGACCTTCTGGCGCAGTTCGAGATCGCCGTGATCGAGAGAACGTCCGGAGCTGATGGCGATATTGCGCACCGCGGCGTAGCTATCGTCGGTGCCGATGACCTTCACGTCGCGCACCTTGCCGGCGATGAGGACGCGGTCGAAGTCCGACATGATGCTGGTCGCGGCCACAATCTCGCTGGCCAGGTTTTGGCGGACGGCATCCACGTCGGCGATCTTGATATAATCCGCGTCGGCCGTGATCGTAGTGGGTCCCGACATCACGTAATAAGCAAAGATGATGTTGGAGCCGATGCCTTCGATTTGCTGCAGAATGTAGTCGCGGCTGGTGAGTGAAATGGTCACCACCAGGATCACGGACGCGGTGCCGATCACCATGCCGAGCGCGGTGAGCAGGGAACGAACAGGACTGGAGCGGAGCGCCTGCGCGCTGAAGCGGAGGGCCTCGGCGAGAAACATCGCCGCTAGGTGCCTTCAACCTGGCGGAGCAGTTTCATGGCATCGGACCGCGGCGGGTCATCGGGAGTGAGTGTGGATTTCAAATAGCGCTCGAGCAACTCGCGGGCCTTTTCGCGATTGCGGCCGGTCTTGATATACAAATCCGCCTTGGCATAAATCACCCGGGGACTGTCGGGGGCGATTTTTTCCGCGCGCGCCAGGCTTTGGTCGGCTTCCTGGACGCGTCCCTGGCGTGCCAGGAATTTGGCGAGCTCGATCAGCCTTCCCACCTGGTGCGGCGCCTCATCCACCGCGCGCCGCAACTGCTCCTCCGCGCTGCCGTATTCCTTGCGCTTCTCGGCAATCTTGGCGTGAGCCCAGCGGCCCTCGACGACGCTGATCCGGTCGATGCGCTCGGCCATGGCCTGGGCTTTATCCAATCCTCCACCCAGGAATCCCGGCGCTTCCAGGTAGTATTCGAACAAGTCGTTCATGGCATCCACATTGCGGGGATTGAGCGCCACGGCTTTCTCGAAATACTGCCGGCTCTTGCTGGCATATCCGGGCGCGGTGAACGGGTTCGAAGTCTCGGCGCGACGTCCGTAGGATCGCGCCAGCCACAAAGCGTACTCAGCATTGGATGGGTCGCCCGCGACCGCCCTTCCGAGCATTTCGGTGGCGCGGCGGTAGTCGCCCAACATATAGTAATCGCGGCCCATCAACGCCTCGACGGCCGGTTCCTTGCCTGGAATGGCAGCGAGAATCTTTAAGGACTGGTCGAAATCGGTAAGGTTGTAGAGCTTGCGCGCCTGCTCCAACTCCGGTCCAGCGGCGGGCAATATGGCGGCACAGGCGACGATTAGAAGTAGGCGTTTCACAATGGCGCTTATCCCGCTTGGAATCTTGATTTTAACCTATCTACATAGTAGATGAACCGGGCGCCTTCCCGGTTTCATATGGCGTTTGGTACTAGTCCGGGAGGTGGTCAGGAGCGGGGGGCCATGGCCAATCCGGCCGCGCCCACAATCCCCGACTTATCAGCGACTTCCTGGACAATGAGCGGAATCTCACGCCCCAGAAGCCCGCGCGAGCGCTCCCACACGGCTTCCTGGAGGGGAACCAGCAGGTCGTCTCCCTCGTCGGCCAGATGGCCGCCCACGATCACTACCTCGGGATCGAAGACGTGCAGCAGGCCCGCGATCGCGGCCGCAAGCTTGCCGATGGCCTTGGCGATAACGGTCGAAGAGAGTTCGTCGCCTTCGCGCGCCGCCTGAAAAATGGTGCGGCAGGTGGCTAACTGGGGCTGTTCGCGAAACAAGCGGGTGAGGGTTGACGAGCAGCCGCGGTGAACGGCGGCCCAGGCTTCGCCTTCGATGGCGCGGGCGGAGAATACCGTTTCGAGACAACCGCGGTTGCCGCAAGCGCACAAGGCGCCATCGGGATCGACGGTGAGGTGGCCCAGGTGGCCGGCCACGCCGGTATGCCCGCGCAGCAAACGGCCGCCGCTCAGTACCGCGCCGCCCACGCCGGTGCCGAGCGTCAGCAGAATCGCGTTTTCCCGGTCGCGCGCCGCGCCCCACACCATCTCGGCTGCGAGCGCTACGCGGGCATCGTTATCGGCAAAGACGGGGACATCGAGCGGCAGCCCCACCAGGTCGCACAGGCGCAGACCTTGCAGGAAATGCAAGGTCCCCGGGAGGTTCTCCACGCGCGTGCTATCGGGATCGATGATCCCCTTGCAGCCCACCCCCACGCCGGCGGGAAGCGCGGTGGCTTCGAGCAGCCAGCGGATGGCTTCATGCAGCGAGGGCACAAAAGTATCGATATCGTTGGGCGTCTCAATGGTGCGGGAAGCCAGGATGGCGCCCTTTTCATCCACCATTCCGGCTTTGATCTGATGGCCGCCGATATCGATTCCCAATACGAACATGTAACTCCTTCAGGCGCTCGAAACGCTCCAGCCGCCATCCACGGCGATGACTTGCCCGGTGATGGACCGCGATTCGTCGGCCAGCAGATCGAGCGCCACTCGCGCCACATCCCCGGCTTCCACCATACCATCGGTCAGCGGCTGTTTCTTGCGGAGCAAGTCCAATAGCTCCGGATCGGCGGCGGAGCGGGCGCTGGCGGGCGTGCGGACCAGCCCGGGCGCTACCACATTGACGCGAATTCCATAGGGCGCGTAATAGGCCGCCATGGATCGGCTCAACGCCACCACTGCGCCCTTGGCCGCGGCGTAGGCATGATGCGCGAAGTGGCGCGGCTCGGGCGATTGTTCGATGGCGCTGCCCAGGTTGACGATGGATCCGCGCTGCCCATCCGCGCCGGGCTGCTGCTGGAGCATGCGGCCGATCGCGGCGCGGCTCATATGGAACACCACGCTGAGATTAGCGGCCAGAGTGAGCTCCCAGCCTCGATCGGTGCACTCATGGACGGGCCCATCGCCGAAGCGGCGGCCGCTCAGTCCGGCGGCTTGAAACAGGGCATCCACGCGCCCGAATTTCGCCAGGCATTGCGAAACAATGGAATCGGCGGAAGCGGGACGCGTCAGGTCGCCCACCCAACACTCGGCGCCGACTTCAGCGGCCAGTTCCCAGGCGGATTCCTCATCGGGTGAAGCCAGAAGCAACCGCGCGCCGCCGCACGCGGCCATGTGCGCGGCCGCCGCGGCGATACCGGTGGACCCTGTGCAGATGAGGACTTTCCCCTTCAGAGGCATCGCTCTTAGCTCAGGATACGCCAAATGCCGGCCGTCGATAACCGCTGTTTTGGAACGCGCCGCGTTACTCTTCCCGCAGCGCCAGCACCGGGTCGACGCGCGTGGCGCGCCGGGCCGGCAGCCAGGCTGCGAACAGCGTGACCACCGCCAGCAGCAGCGTGACGCCCGCGAACGTCAACGGGTCGGTGGCTCCGATGCGGAAAAGCAATTTCCCCATCAGGCGCGTCAACCCGAACGCGCCGGCCAGACCGATGGCGATCCCGCAGACGCCCAGTACCGCGCCCTGCCGCAGCACGCCGCCCCACACCTCGCGCGGCTGCGCCCCCAGCGACATGCGGATGCCGAATTCGCGGGTGCGTTGCCCCACGCTATACGCCATCACGCCGTAAATGCCGATTCCCGCGAGCGCCAGCGCGACGGCGGCGAAGGCGGTGAGCAGATACGCCGCCAGCTTTTGCGGAAGCTGGTCGGTGCCGCGAACTTCATCCATGGTGCGGATCTGGAAAACCGGTTGATCCACATCCACTTGGCGCACCACGTCGCGCATGGCCGAAATCAAAGGCGTGGCTTGGCCCTCATACCGAACCACCAGAGACATGCCCGGCTTGGGCACCTGCGCGAACGGCAGATAAACCTGCCCCAAACGTCCCGCCAAGAGCGTGACGAGCAGCGGCGCATCGACGCTGCCCACCACGCCCACCACTTCGCGCACAGGCTCCTTGGTCCCCAGCTTGATGGGCTTGCCGAGCGGGTTTTCATTGGGCCACAAACGATGCGCGGCGAATTCATCCACCACCGCTACCAAGCGCGACCCCTCCCCGTCCGCATCGCTAAACCAGCGGCCCTTTCGCAGAGGAATGCGCATGGTGTCGAAGTAATCGGGCGTGATCGAATTCACCAGCGCGACCGGAATGTCCGCGCGCCGCGGCGTCGGGCGGTCGGGCTGGTAAACACCGGAGCCGTGGATGTTGTCGCTGATAGGCAATTCATCGGTGGCGCCGATTTTGGCGACGCCGGGAAGGCCGCGGGCGCGCGAGAGGACGCGGTCGTAGAAAGACGCCTGCGCCCGTTTTTCGGAGTATTGCTTGTCCGCCAGCGCGATTTTCATGGTCAACAACTGGCGGGAATCGTAACCGGGCCAGGCGGAGCGCATGCGCAGAAAACTCTCCACCATCAATCCCGCTCCGGCGAGCAACACCATGGAGAGGGCCACCTGGCAGACCACCAGCGTGCCCCGCAGGCGTTTATGAGTGCCGGCGGTGGCCGAACGGTTACCGGCTTTCAGCGTGTCGCTCATGTTCAGCTTGCGCGCCTGCCATGCGGGGACCATGCCGAACAGCAGACCGGTCGCGATCGCCAGCGCGAAGTTGAACGCCACTACGTTCCAATTCAAAGAGATCAAACTGGCTTGCGGCAGCGATTCGATTTCGAAAGATTTGATGAAGTGGATTCCCAACCACGCGGGAATCACTCCCGCCAGGCCGCCGGCGAAGGCCAGTAGCAGGTTTTCGGTGAGGAGTTGCCGCGCCAGGCGCCAGCGGCCCGCGCCCAGGGCGGCGCGCACGGTCATCTCGCGGACCCGGCCGGTTCCGCGAGCCAGCACGAGGTTGGCGATATTGGCGCAGGCAATCAGCAACACGAACCCCACCGCGCCCAGCAGCACCTCCAACAGCTCGGCCGAGTCTTCCAAGGCCCCTTCTTCGATGGGCTGCAAACGCGTGACGATGCCTTCGTCATCCGGAAAATCGTGCGACAGGCGCTTACCGATCTCCGCCATGCGGCGAGCCGCGGCCTCGATCGTCAGCCCGTCGCGCACGCGTCCCGTCACCAGCAGGGACCTCGTTCCGCGGCTGGTGGCGATGTCGGCATCCAGCACCAGCGGCGTATAGACCTGCTCGTGCTGCCATTTGGGAAACTTCCTGCCCGCCACGCCCACTACGGTGCGCGGCGCGCCGTCGAGGATGATGCTCTGGCCCACCACCGAGGTGGCGCCGCCGAACCGGGAATGCCAGAGCTCGTCGCTGAGCACGGCGGCCGGAGGTCCACCAGCGCGCATTTCGTCCGCCGTAAAGAAACGGCCGAGTTGCGGCCCCGACTCCATCACGCTGAAGAAATCGGCAGTGACGCGCAGCAGGTCCACGCGTTCGGTCTGGTTGGGGAGGCGAAGGTTGACGCCATCCTGGGTGACGGCGGCCAAGCCCGAGAACACGCCGCTGGCGCGCCAATCCAGGAAATCCGGCCCGGATGCCGGTATGCTATGCCAGCCGCGCGCCGGAAAATCGCTCCACACCAGCATGACGCGCTCCGGGTGAGGGATTGCCAGCGGCGAAAGGGCGGCGTGAATCACGCTGAAGATGGCGGTATTGGCGCCGATTCCCAGGGCCAGCGTCAACACCACCACGGCCGTGAAGCCGGGGCTCTTGGCTAACATGCGTGTGGCATATCGCAGGTCCGCGGCCAGCCGTTCGAGCGTCCGCGTGCCCCACATATCGCGCGTGACCTCCTTGACCAGGGCCTCGTTTCCGAAATCGCGCCGCGCGTTGGAGCGGGCCTTCTCGGGCGATTCGCCGCGGGCGGTGCCGTCTTCCACGGCCATGCGGAAGTGCGCTTCAATCTCTTCGTTCAACTCGGTCTCGCGGCGGTTCCACCAGCGCATGGTCAGACCTCCTCGGGCGTGCGGTTCATAATTCCCGCGATGGCGCCCGCCAGTTGCTCCCAACGTTGCTGTTCCCCGGCGAGCTGTTTCTTGCCGGCGGTCGTGATGCGGTAATACTTGGCGCGCTGTCCGGCTTCGCTGGTTTTCCACTCGGACCGAACCCATCCCTGGCGTTCCAGCCGGTGCAGCGCCGGATAGAGAGACCCGGTTTCCACCTTGAGCAGCTCACCCGAGTGGGCGCGGATTGCGTGGCCGATGCCGTAGCCGTGCTGCGGCCCCCATTGCAGGGTCTGGAGAATGAGCATATCGAGGGTGCCCTGGAGCAACTCGATACGGTTTTGGTAGCGGTGCTTCATAGCCTGTAGAGATTCTACAGCACTGGGCGTAGAATGTCTACTGCTCTGCTTGTGAAATGACTGTGCCGGTTCGCGGACACCGCTTGCTCACGCGCGCGGCTCTGAAAGCGCTACGGAGCCGCGCGCGTCAGCAAGCGGTCTTGCGGGAGCCGGCACAGTCAATTCGTGAAGCAAGGCCGCTACCAGGTGTAGTGGGCCGTGTAGGTGATCACTTTCTCCGCATCGGGCTGGAGAGTCACTTCGTATTCCATGGTTTTGCTGTCGGTCTGCCGGTGCGGGTCGGATTCCTGCGTGATCACCCAGTTCGACCACCGGTATAGATGTTCCACCACCCGCACCGTTACAGCTTCTTTTTGGTGGTTACGCAGCTTGATCTCGAACGATTCATCCAGCCAGCCCGGCCCGAAAGGGTTTTGCGATTGGAAGTGCGTCTGGCGGCGCTCGCCGGCGATGTCGAACGCGTTTCCGGTGTATACGCGGACGGTTTCATCCTTGGGTGTGTGGTCGATCTCGTTTTCGCCGGTGAACTCGACCTGGCCATCGTGGTCGCGTCGATAGAATCGCAGGCGGCCTTTGGGCAGCGGCACGCCGAGATGGTTGGCCTCGCTGTTGGCGAATTCGCGCATCACCCACACGTGCGGGTTGGAGCGCGTTCCGTACTGCTGCATCTGCCGCAGATCCTGGCCGTACTGTTGGTCGGGCAGCATGCCGTCATACACGTAAAGCCGTTTGGAACTGATGCCCGAGGCACGCAGAAACTCCACCTGCTTGGTTTCGCGATCGTGGATGGTGGTGGGTACCGGCAGGGTGTAGAGGTGGTAGTCTTCGAAAGTCTTTTCGGTGACCTGGGGCGCTCCTGAGATCGCTCCCATCGAAAAGCCGCCCGCTACGGCCCTCCCCGAGGTTGGCGGCTGCACCTTGTTCACGTCGCCCGCCATCAGCTTGATGTGCGCGTGGTCGAACTGCTTGCCGCTTTGGTTATCGAGCGTCACCCAGCCGACCAGGTCCAGCGTATCGCCGGTTTCCGGGGCGACAACGTTGTAATCGCTCGACCAGGTGAGGCCGCCTGAGATGTAGCTCAGCTCGGCCTCGAAGCGTGCCGGCTGAGTGGAGAATAGAATCCAATCGAGCGCGGGCTTCAGGATCGTATCGTCGCCCAGCGCCGGAAAAATCGGTTCCCCGGGCAGCGAGAACCGCAGCTTTCCGTCCACTTCGATGATGGACTGCCCGGCGCCGCCCGAAACCATATTTGCCTGGTTCGTGGCATACTGCGGTCCGAACTGATTCATCGCCTGGTAATGCGGCACGTAACCGCTGCGCACGATTCTGCCGGTTACGATGCGGTTGGTTCCATCCTGGTTGCGGATCGCGAATTCGATCGTTTTGCCTTCGAAAAGATTGAGCAGGCGCTCTTGCGAAACGGGGTCGTTGCGGTAGTTCTGCTCGATGACCTGGATCGCGTGTCCGCTGGCGGGGTCGCGCAGGATCACGGAATCGGGCTCCACTTGCGCGGTGGCATCGGTGAAACGGACGAAGTTGTTGCCCGCTTTCAGATCGAGCGGCAAGGTCTGGCGAATGACTGCGAAGTTCTGGTTGTAGATGGTCAACGTGGGATCGGCGCTGAAAGCCACGGCCGTGAAAACGGCGCACAGTGCCGCGAATTGAACACACATGCTATGGGCGAAGCAATGTCTCATGCCTCATTGACGCCGAATGCGGCCAATTTGTTGCCGCGGTTAGCTTATTTCTCCCGCGAGAATTCGCGTGTTCACGGCCGCGAGCTCGGATTCCATGGGCTTGTCTCTTTCCTGAAACGCCGCCAGTTCGCGGATCTTGTGGTAGATTCGCCGCGATCCGCATCCCAGCTTTTCCGGCCCGCCGCGCAGATCGACCGCCTGCGCGCCGGCGAGCAGCAGCATGGCGGCTTCATTGCGCAGGCACTCGAGTGCATCCATGGCCGTGACCGCGGCGTGCATGCCCAGGCTCACCACATCCTGGTTGTATTGTTCGGTGGGCAGCGAGTGAATAGAACTCGGGCCGGCCATTTGGCGGATGGCGCAGGTCAGGCTGGTGACGCTCAGTTGCATGCCCTTGAATCCGGAATTGACGCCCGGCTCGGGGCTCAGATTGGCGGGCAAGCCGCCGCTGAAACGGTCGTCCACCAGGATGGCCATCAGAGAATTGCACCAATTCGCCTGCGATGCGAAATCGATCTTCCACGTATCCAGCAGACGGGCGATATGGCCGCCATAGAAGTTGCCGGCTTTGTAAAGCGTCCCGGTTTCGGGATCCACCAAGGGATTGTCGTTGGCCGAATTGATCTCCCGCTCGAGCACCGCGCGCCCGTCTTCGAGCGCTTCCCAAACCTGACCCAAGCCCTGCGGAATGCAGCGCAGCGAATAGCAGCTTTGGCCCGTTGAAACCTGGGTGTAGCCGGAGCCGGCGAGCATCTCGCGCAAATACGCCGCGACGGCGATTTGCCCGGGATGTCCCTTAGTTTCATGCACCCAAGGTTCGAACGGCAGGGTGGGCGCGCGCATGGCTTCGATGGCCAAGGCGGCCGCCGCAAGCACCGCGTGCAACACGTGCCGGGCATCCATCCACAGTAAGGCGGCAACCGCCGTCATTACGGTGGTGCCATTGATTAACGCCAGGGCTTCTTTGGGTGCGAAGCGGATCGGTTCGAGACCGGCGGCGCGCAAAGCATCCAGGGCAGGGAGGCGGCGGCCTTCGAATTCCGCTTCGCCGGTGCCGATCAGCACGCGTGCGATGTAAGCCGAAGGCATCAGGTCGCCGCTCGCACCCACCGAACCGTAGCGCGGAACTACCGGCGTGATGCCGCGGTTGAGCAAAGCCGCCAGAGCTTGCACCAGTTCCGGTCGCACGGCCGAGGCGCCCGTGGCAAACGTGACGATGCGCAGCAGCGTGGCCGCGCGAACTACGTCCTTGGGCAGAGGCAGCCCGGTGGCCACGGCGAGGTGCCGCACCAGATTCTGCTGGAGCAACTCCATTTGTTCCGGCTCCAGCGAGATTTTCACATTGCCGCCCACGCCCGTGTTGACGCCGTAAATTCGTTCGCCGCGCGCCAGCAGTTCTTCCAGCCGCTCGCGGCCACGGGCAATACGCCACTCAGCCGACTTGCCGATGCGAACCTCGACCGGTCCGCGCGCCGCGCTGACCACGTCTTCCACCGTAAGCGCGCGCTCGCCAACTTCCAGGATTTCAGCCATTAGTCCTATTCCACCGTGAAGGTCTGCTTGGTCTCGTAGCTTTGCCCGCCAACCGCATCTTTGACCGCGACCACAATCGAGTATTCTCCCGGCCGGATATTGTTCGCCAGGTTGATTCCGAAATCCGCTGTTATATAGCTTTTCGGGTAGAACGACTCGGATTGTTCGGCGGCGGGTTCCGGTTGTGTCCACAGCACCCTGCCGCTGGCCGCTACCAATGAGGTCACATAGCTGACGTCGATCTTGTTGCCCGCGCCATACTTGAATCCGGTGATGTCGAACTTCGCCCAAACGCTCGCTCCCGGATGGTAGACGGCTTTCTCCAGCGGCCGCGTGGCGTTCTCGTCGGCGAAAAACCGAAAATCCCGCACCACCAGTTGGGCGCTCGGCTCGGGGGCGTGGCCGCGCACCTCGAACGGCACTTCCAATTGGGCGGTAGTCTTCGCCACCAGGTCTTCCACCTTCACCACAATCTTGTATGTCCCCGACCGCACCAGCGGCGGGATCACCATCTCGGTGTCGATCTTGGGGAGCCAATTCTTGTCCTGGGGACTGATCTCGTCGGTGACTTCGTTCTTATAAATCTCCACCAGCGGCACGCCTTTGGGATCGAAGGGCTGCACCGAATAAGCCAGGTGATATTTGGCATCCTCGGTTGTCGCGAAATTGGCAACCCGGCAGGCGAAGTGAATGGTTTCGCCGGGGATGTGCTCGAAGCCGGGGGGATCGGCTATGCCGTCATCGAACTGGCTGATCACCGGCTTCACGACGGTCAACGGACCGGCGGCAAACGCCAGAGCGGGAATCAAGGCAGCGAGGCAAATGGACCGCATTTGAGGACCTCTCTGTATGATTCTACTGCTTTAGTGCGCGAGAACGCGCGCGAGATACTGTCCCGTGTACGATCCGGCAGCCTTCGTCACAGCCTCGGGCGTGCCCGCCGCCACCACGTAGCCGCCGCGCTCGCCGCCTTCCGGACCCAGATCGATCACCCAGTCGGCGGCCCGAATCACATCGAGGTTGTGTTCGATGACTATGAGGCTGCCGCCATTTTCGATCAGCCGCTCGAAGGACGCCAGCAGTTTCGCGATGTCATCGAAGTGCAATCCGGTGGTCGGCTCGTCGAAAATAAACAGCGTGCCCTCGGACGTTGCCATGGCCAGGTGCGCCGCCAATTTCACGCGTTGTGCCTCGCCACCCGAAAGCGTGGTGGCCGATTGGCCCAGGCGCAGGTAGCCCAACCCGACGTCGTCCAAAACTTTGAGGCGTTGCACCAGCCGCGGTGTGGCGCGGAAAAACTCCATGGCTTCGTGCACGGTGAGTTGCAGGACTTCGTGGATGTTCAGGCCGCCATAGCGGATCTCCAGAATGCCGCTCTTGTAGCGGGTGCCTTTGCACTCCTCGCATATGAGTTCCACGTCGGCCAGGAATTGCATCTCGACGGTTACGGTGCCATCGCCCTGGCAGGTTTCGCAGCGGCCGCCGGGAATATTGAACGAAAAATGACCGGGCGTGTAACCGCGCTTTTCCGATTCGCGCGTGGCGGCAAACAGACCGCGAATGAGGTCGAACGCTTTGATGTACGTGACCGGATTCGACCGCGGCGTTCTGCCGATGGGCGATTGGTCGATCATCACCGTGTTGGTAATCCGCTCGGCGCCTTCCACGCGTTTGCAGGCAACGCGCGGCCCGGCGTCGAGCGCCTCGGCGGCCTGGTCGAACTCCGCGTCGCGGTCCATCTCGCGCGCTTTGTGGAGCGCCTCGAGCGAACGAAAGACCACGTCGTGCACCAGGGTCGATTTGCCGGACCCCGAAACACCGGTCACCACGACCATCATGCCCAGCGGAATCTCCACTTCGATGTTCTTCAGGTTATGTACGCGCGCGCCGGAGAAACGCAGAACGCGCGCGCCATCCACCGGCCGCCGGGTACGCGGCGCCGACACGCGCAGATCGCCGCGCAAATAGCGCGCCGTGAGCGAATTGTTTCCGTTTGCCAACAGCCGGTCGAGGGAACCCTCGAAGACGATGTTCCCGCCGTGTTCTCCGGCGCCGGGGCCCATATCGACGATGTGGTTGGCGGCCCGCATCACGTCCGGGTCGTGCTCCACGACTACGATGGTGTTTCCCAATTCGCGCAGCTCGTCGAGAATGCGGATGAGCCTTCCGGTGTCGCGGGTGTGCAAGCCGATAGACGGCTCATCGAGCACGTAGCAAGCCCCCACCAGCCGCGAGCCCAGGCAGGTGGCCAGTTGAATGCGCTGCGCTTCGCCGCCGGAGAGCGTGGCCGAAAGCCGGTCGAGCGTGAGGTAATCGAGCCCCACGTCGTTGAGGAATTTCAGACGTTGCCGGATCTCGACCAGGATTTTGTCGGCGATGGCATTCTCTTCCGGGCTAAGCGAGAGCGCGTTGAAGAACTGGTACGCTTCGGCGATATTCATGCGCACGATTTCCGCCAGGTTCTTGCCGCTCACGCGCACGAAGAGCGCTTCCTTGCGCAGCCGCGCTCCCTTGCATTCCGGACACAGCGCGTAGCCGCGGTAGCGGCTGAGGAAGACGCGCACGTGGAGTTTGTATTTCTTGGTCTCCAGGTGGTCGAAGAAACGGCGGACAAAATCGTAAACCTTCTCGCGTTCCTCCTCGGTCAGTTCACAGAAGGGTGTCGTGAATCGGACGGAACGGCCCGCCGATTTCCGGAAATTACCGAGCCATGAGCGAAATTTCGGCTTATCCCACGGGTCCACGGCGCCTTCATCGAGCGCCAGCGTCTTATCGGGGATCACCCGATCCATGTCGAAATCGATGGTGTTGCCGAAGCCCTGGCAGCGCGGGCAGGCGCCGAAGGGCGAGTTGAAGCTGAACAGAATCGGCTCGGGCTGCGCGAATTCCGTGGAGCAGGTTTTGCACTGAAACTTCTCGTTGAAGCGAAGCTGGTGCCCATCCGCCGCGCTCTCGAAAATGACCTCGCCGCCTTCGCGATAGCAGATTTCGATGGTATCCACCAGGCGCTGATGGAGGTCGGGGCTCAGTGCCAGACGGTCCACCAGCACGAACACCGGCTTGCCGAAATCGATATCGAGCAGCGATTCCGGCGTGGAGAACTCAAACACCTTGCCGGCCTGGAAAAGCCGGTTGAAGCCCTTCTTGCGCAATTCGAAGAGATGATCGCGCAGCGACGCTGTACCCGCGTGTTCGCCGCAAGCGAAGAGCGCGTACCAGCGCGAGCCTGGCTCCAGCGCCAGCAACCGCGCGGCCACTTCATCGACGGTATCCTTGCGCACGCGCGTTCCGCATTTGGGGCAGAACGTTTGACCGACGCGCGCGTAGAGCAATCGGAGGAAATCGTAGCATTCGGTCGAAGTTGCCACCGTGGAGCGCGGATTGCGGCTGGTGTTTTTCTGCCGGATGGCAACGGCGGGAGCGATGCCATCGATTTCCTCGACCGCGGGCTTTTCCATGCGCTCCAGGAACTGCCGCGCATACGCCGAGAGCGATTCCACGTAGCGCCGCTGCCCCTCGGCATAGATGGTGTCGAAGGCTAAAGAGGATTTCCCCGATCCCGAGACACCGGTGATCACGGTCAACTGGTTGTGGGGAATAGATAGCGAAATGTCTTTCAGGTTATGGACGCGCGCACCGCGAATCCGGATGGAGTCTTGCACGGGATTGTGTGTGAACGCTTTTAGTATAGCGGAACCTACCCTGGCACAGCCTGAGGCGGTCTTAGCTATGGCATCCGCGACCGCACGAATGCCGGAATGTCGCGCGAGCCCTTCGTAACGGCAACCACCGTCAGAGGACCATTTTCGACCCGATAGATAATCAGGTAAGATCCGACGGGCCAGAAGAGAACCGGAAAAGCGGTGAGATCCTCGCGTTTGTGGCCAAGCCCGGGGTTTCGCGCAAGCATTTCGAAAGCACGGAAGAGCTTGTCGATCCAGCGGTCTGCGGCGTCAACATTGTCCGCGGCGATGTAATCCCAGATCTCGTCAAGATCGCGTGCCGCGTCAACGCCGAGAATGTATCCGCTCATCCCCGTCGTTGTTTCCGGCGATCTTCAGATTTACGTTTCAGCCGGGAGCGCGCTTCGGCCGGGTCAACTCGCTCGCCACGGTCGAGCGACGCCAGCCGGCGCCCAAGTTCTCTGTTCAATTCGTTGAGTTGCGCGGCGCGCGCCTGTTCATGCTCTTCCAACAGCCGAAGCGCTTCCCGCACCACCTCGCTGGCGGAATTGTACCGGCCCGCCTGAACCTTATCGCTGACGAATCTCTCCAACTCAGGCGTAAGGGAAACATTCATTGGGACACCTCGAATAACAAGTTTTGTCAAAGTATAGCATCTCAATCACTCTGGTAAAATGGTATTATCAATTGGTTTGACCCACTGGATGGTACCAAATGAGCACTCGCCTGACAATCGATAGGGCCGGCCGCGTCGTCATTCCCAAACCGGTTCGCGATGAGTTACATCTCGAACCCGGGGATGCCCTCGAAATGGAGAGCGCCGGCGAACGGATCACATTGCGCCCTCTTCGCGGAACGGGCCCGCTCACGAAGGAACGGGGCGTGTGGGTGTTTCACGGAGGGCAAACGCTGTCGGCGTCCGCAACGGATGAGATGTTGCAACAGATCCGCGCGGAAAGAGACTCAACGAATCTCGGGTTAGGTGGATGAAGGCGTTCTTCGATACATCCGTGCTGGTTCCGGTGTTCTACGGAGATCATCTTCACCACCAGGCCAGCCTCGACCGGTTCGTCCAATTCGACAAAACGACCGGTTGTTGCGGCGCGCATAGTCTTGCCGAAGTGTTCGCTACACTCACCCGGATGCCGGGCAAGCATCGAATCAGCGGGGACCAGGCGATGTTGTTCGTCGGGAGCATACGCGAGCGGCTCTCGCTGATCGCGCTCGACGGCTTCGAATACGTCAACGTGCTGGAGTCGTCCACCGCGCTCGGCATCGTGGGTGGCGGCATTTATGACGCGCTCCTAGCCCGTTGCGCCATCAAGGCCCAAGCGAAAACGATCTATACGTGGAACCTCCGGCACTATGCGCAGTGCGGCACCGAGGTCACCCGGCGTCTGCGAACTCCGTAAGTAGCGTAGGCTCTTTCCGCCCGTGCTATCCTGACACCAACGAGGGCACTCGGTGTTATGCGTCCGCACGTGGAACTACCCCCCAGGCTGGGGCCGTGTGTAACGGAACCGCGCCAGTTCCGCGTCTACATCCCATGGCATCGTGCGCCTAAACATGGGCACTCATGTTCGAGCTCCTTTTTAAATATCCGGCCAGCTTGTTTCATAAAGGACAATTCGTCCTGCTGACTCCCTGGCCGCTCTGGCTTCTGGCCCTGGCCATCCTGCTGGCCGCGGGCTTGCTCTACTGGCACGTGCGCCGCAATCACGGGATGCTCAGCGGGCTGCGCCCCGTGGGCATCTGGCTGCTCGAAACCGGCATGGTCGCGCTGATTTTGTTCCTGCTCTGGCACCCGGCTTTGAGCGTCGCCACGCTGCGGCCGCAACAAAATGTGGTGGCGGTGCTGGTGGACGATTCGCGCAGCATGGCCATCGCCGATGCCGGCGGCACGCGTGAATCGGCCGCCAAAGCGGTGCTCGATAATGGACTCCTGAGCTCGCTCGGCGAGCGCTTCCAGGTTCGGCTTTACAGATTCGGCAAGGAAGCCGAGCGCGTGGGGAAGATCGATAGCCTCGACGCCTCCGAAGCCGCCACGCGCATCGGCGACACGCTGGAGCAAGTCCTGGCCGAATCTGCTTCGCTGCCCCTGGGCGCCATCGTGCTCCTCAGCGACGGCGCCGACAACTCGGGCGGGCTCGACCTGGCTACGATCGCCGCCATCCGCCGGCAGCGCATTCCCGTCCACACCATTGGGTTCGGCCGCGAGCACCCCGGGCGCGACCTGGAAATCACCGACGCGGTGGTGCCTCCGCGCGCGCTGCCGCAATCGCGCCTGAGCGCCGTTGTGACTTTCCAGAGCTATGGGCTTGCGGGTAGCCGCGCCAAGATCACTATTCGCGAGAGCGGGAAAGCGCTGGCTTCCCAAGACGTCACGCTGAAATCCGACGGGCAGCTTCAGACCGAGACCCTGGTTTTTAATGTAGGCGATGCCGGCGCCAAGTCTTTGGATATTTCAATCGACCCGCTGGCGGGCGAGGAGAACACACAGAACAACCGGCTCACAAGGCTGGTGAACGTCGAATCGCGCAAACCACGCATCCTTTATATGGAAGGCGAGCCCCGCTGGGATTACAAATTCATTCGCCGCGCGCTGCCGTTTCTGCCCAACGACGAGCAACCCGACCAGGAAATTGCCAGCATGGTGCGCACCACGCAAAACAAAACGTACCGCCAGGGGGTAAAGGACCCGAAGGAGCTCGAGGACGGTTTCCCCGCCAAAGCCGAAGAATTGTTTACGTTCCAGGGGCTCATTCTGGGCAGCGTGGAAGCCGGCTATTTCACGGCCAACCAGCAGCAGTTGATTCACGACTTTGTGGATCGGCGCGGCGGCGGTCTTCTCTTCCTGGGCGGCCGCGCCTCGCTCTCCGACGGCGGCTATCCATCTTCGCCGCTGGCTGACCTGATTCCGACCCAGCTTCCCGAATCCAAAGGGACCTTCCATCGCGATTTCACCGGGCAGGCGCTGACGCCACAAGGCGGCGAAAGCAGCATTTGCCGCCTGGCGGACGACCCCGCGCGCAACGCCGAAATCTGGAAGGCAATGCCCATGATGGCCAGCTACCAGGAAGCCGGCGATCCGAAACCGGGCGCCACGGTGCTGCTCGAATCCACGCCGGCCGGCAAGCGCGCCATGCCGCTGCTGGTCACGGAAAACTACGGCCGCGGCCGCACCGCTGTATTCGCCACCGGAGGCGCCTGGCGCTGGAAAATGTGGCTGCCGCACGATAACCACGTACAGGAAACCTTCTGGCAGCAGATGTTCCGCTACCTGGTCACCGATGCGCCCGGACAGGTATCCGCCTCGACTCCGCAACAGGTGCTCTCGGACGTGACCCGCGTCCCGTTGCGTGTCGAAGTCCGCGACAAAGAATTCAAGCCAGTGGCGGATGCAAAGGTGCAGGCTCGTTTCCTGCAGCCGGATGGCTCCAGCGCGACCGTCGAGCTTACGCCGCAGGCGCTCGAAGAGGGCATTTACACCGGCGAGTGGACAGCCGAAAAGCCCGGCTCATACGTTGCCGAGATCATCGCCGGACGCGAGCAGGAAGAGATCGGCCACGATGTGGTCACCTTCCGCAGGGAAGACGGCGTGGCCGAGAACTTCCATACATCGCAGAACCGGGAGCTGCTCGAAAAGCTCTCCGAACAAACCGGCGGCCGTTACTACAAGGCCAGTGAAGCGTCTAAACTGGCAAACGAGATTTCGTACTCCGAGGCCGGCATCACTACCCGCGAAACCCGCGACCTGTGGGACATGCCCATCGTCTTCTTATTAGCGCTGGCCCTGCGCTCCACCGAATGGTTGCTGCGGCGGAATTGGGGGGTGGTATGAAACTGTTAGCGCTCTTTGTGGCGGCTGCCATGGTTGCGCCCGCGGCCACCTGGTACCTGACAATATCCGGCTTGGGCGGCGAACCCGATTACGACCAGCGCTTCAAAATGTGGGCCCAAGATATCGACAAAAGCCTGCGGAAAGCGGGCGATGCCAACGTGACGACGCTCATCGCCCCCACTCGCGAGCAGATCCGCGCGCGCTTTCAGGAACTGGCGAACACCGTCAAGCCCGATGACGCGCTGGTAGTGATGCTGATCGGCCACGGCACGTTCGATGGGGTGGATTACAAATTCAACATTCCGGGCCCCGACATCACGGGCGCCGAACTCGCGGCGCTGCTCGATCGGGTTCCGGCCGTCCGCCAGTGCGTGGTGAATATGACCAGCGCGAGCGGCGGGTCCATCGAGATTCTGCGCCGCCCCAACCGCGTAGTCATCACCGCCACCAAGAGCGGCACCGAGAAAAACGCCACGGTTTTCGCGCGCTATTGGGCTGAAGCCTTGCGCGAGCCCGCGGCCGACCAGGATAAGAACGAAGCGATATCTGTCCTGGAAGCCTTTCATTACGCCGAGACCAAAGTGACGGATTTTTTCCAGACGCAACAGCGCCTGGCCACCGAGCACGCCCTGCTGGAAGACACCGGCAAGGGGGAAGGCGAGCGCGCTCCATCGCCCGAGAATGGCGAAGGCAAGCTGGCTAGCGCCTTCACCGTGGTGCGGCTGGGCGCCAACGCCGATGCCGCGCGCGACCCCGCCAAGCGCCTTCTGCTCGAGAAAAAAGACGAGCTGGAACAGGCCATCGACAAGCTGAAATACGAGAAAGCGGCCTTGCCCGAACAGGAGTACAAGAAGCAGTTAACCACGCTCCTGCTGGACCTCGCCAGAACCCAGGAGGCGCTCGACAGTGGCACGTCCAAGTAGGTGCTGGAGCGTCGCTTTACTCTTGTCAGCGTCCTTTGTTCGGGCCCAGACGCTCGATCAGGCCGAGGCCCTTTGGAAAGCCCGCCGCTATCAGGAGGCCAACGAAGTCTTCAAGGTGTTAGTCGCCGCCCAACCTAAGAACGCGTTGTACCGCGTCCGCTGGGGCCGCATGTACCTGGAGCACTGGCAGCCTGATATCGCCCAGGGGCTCTTCGATGAAGCTCTGGCGATTCAACCCAATGACGCAGCGGCCATTCTCGGCAAAGCACTGTGCGCCGCCGCGGATTTTCGCGGCGATGCCGACGAACTGGCCCGCAAAGCGCTGAACCTCGATCCTAAGCTGCTGGAGGCCCAGGAACTGCTCGCTCGCCTGGCCCTCGAAGACGATGACACAGCCAAGGCCGCTGAAGAGGCTCACAAAGCCCTCACGCTCGATGCGAATTCCACTCAGGGCAAGGCCATCCTGGCAACCATCGATTGGCTGGCGGACAAGAAAGACAGCCGCTGGGATCCGCATGCCGCGCGCGGCTACGAAACCGCCGGCCACTTCTTCATGCTCAACCGCCGCTACGAGGAATCGGTGGCGTTTTATCGCAAGGCCATCGAGCTCGATCCGCGGTTGGACACCGCGCGTTCGCAGCTCGGCTTGAACCTCATGCGCCTGGGACAGAATGACGAGGCCTATCGGCAACTCAAGACTTGTTGGGATAACGGCTTTCAGGACAATGCCACCAAGAATTCGCTGGTCTTGATGGATAGTTATAAGAACTACATTACTTACAAGACCGGCCGCACCGTTCTCAAGCTCCATAAGAAGGAAGCCGAGTTACTGCACCCTTACTTCGAATCGGAGATGCTGCGCGATATCGCCGATTATGAGAAGAAGTACCGCTTCAAGCTGGACACGCCCGTGCAGGTGGAGGTATACCCCGATCACGAAGATTTCGCCGTGCGGACGCTCGGCATGCCCGGCTTGGGCGCGTTGGGCGTGACGTTCGATTATTCCATCGCCATGGACAGCCCTTCCGGACGGCCTCCCGGCAGCTTTCATTGGGCCTCGACACTGCGGCACGAAATGAGCCATGTCTTCACTCTCTCCATGACTAACTCCCACGTGCCGCGCTGGTTCACGGAGGGCATGGCCGTGCATGAGGAGACCGCGGCCTCGGCGGAATGGGGCGATCGTTTGGGGCCGGACGAACTGGTGGCCATCAAGAACCATCGACTGCTTCCGGTCGCGGAGCTGGATCGCGGTTTCGTGCACCCGGTCAGCCCGGCCCAGGTAGTGATCAGCTATTATCAGGCCGGCAAAATCTGCGATTACATCAACGAAAAATGGGGTTGGGACACTCTACTCGCCATGCTGCGCGATTTTGGCGCGGGCGAAGACACCCCGACCGTCATCCACAGAGAACTCAAGATCGAACCGGGCGAATTCGACAAACTGTTCTTCGCGAAAGTCGAGGCTGAAACCAAGAGGACCGCCGACAATCTCGCTGAGTGGAAACTCGCCGTTCCCGCTCTTGCCAAATTCGCCGTCGCTAAGGATTACGACCGCGTCATCAAAGAGGGGCAACATTGGGAAGATATCTACCCGGACTACGTGGAAGGCGGCAACGTCTACGAGCTGGTGGCCGGCGCTTACCGCGCCAAAGGCGATACGGCCGATGAAATCGGCCAGTTGGAGCGCTACGTCCATGCGGGCGGACGCAATCCCGAAACCATCAAGCTCCTCGCCAAGGATCTGGTCGGTCTCGGCAAGAAGAACGAAGCAGCCGCGGTTCTCGATCGCCTGAACTTCATTTACCCCATGGACAACGATCTGCACCTGCAACTGGGTGAACTGTGGTTCGACGAGCGCAATGCCGCAGGAGCCGTGCGCGAGTTTCGCGCCTTGGTGGCCCACAGCCCGATTGATCCGGCGCAAGCACATTTCGACCTGGCCCGTGCATATAATCTGAATCACCAGCCCGAGCAGGCCAAGAGTGAACTGGTGGACGCTTTGGAAACCGCTCCCGGATTCCGTCCCGCCCAAAGACTTTTGTTGGAGTTGAGTAAGTAAGTACGAATGGAAAGCACATGTCCACAACCGTGACACAGTTAGAACCGGAAGCCTTGCAAGCGCGCATCGAGCGTTTTCGCCAGGTCAAATCGCAGATCGTCCAACAGGTCCGCCGCGTCATCGTGGGCCAGGAGGACGTGCTCGAACAGGTCATGATCGCCCTTTTTGTCGGCGGCCACTGTCTCATCACCGGCCTCCCCGGCACTGCCAAAACCCTGCTGGTTCGCACCATGGCGCAGACCCTGGGCCTGGTTTTCAAACGCATCCAGTTCACCCCCGACCTGATGCCCAGCGACATCACCGGCACCGACATCATCGAGGAAGATCCCGGCACGGGCCGCCGCACCTGGACCTTCGTGCCCGGTCCCATCTTCGGCAACCTTCTGCTGGCCGACGAAATCAACCGCACGCCGCCCAAGACGCAAAGCGCCTTGCTCGAAGCCATGCAGGAGCGCGCCTGTACCGTGCGCGGCCACAATTACCCGCTGCCTGCGCCGTTCTTTGTTCTGGCCACGCAAAACCCCATCGAGTTAGAGGGCACTTATCCACTGCCGGAAGCTCAGTTGGACCGCTTCTTATTTAACACGGTGCTCGATTACTTGAACGCGGATGAAGAACTGAAGGTGGTGGACCTGACTACGGTCACAACTCTTCCGCAAGCCGACCCGGTTACCAACGCCGAAGAGATACTGGATTTCCAACAACTAGTCCGCATGGTGCCGGTTGGCGAGAGCGTGGCCCGTCATGCCGTGGACATGGTTCGGGTGACGCGCAGCCGTGACGAAACCGCCCCCGATTTCGTCCAGAAATACGTGAATTACGGCGCCAGTGTGCGTGCTGCCCAATTCCTGGTACTCTCCGCGAAAGCCCGTGCGCTGATGAGGGGAAGGTATCACGTGACATACGAGGACGTGCGGGCGTTATATATCCCGGTGTTGCGGCACCGGATTCTGTTGAACTTCCATGCGGAATCGGACCGTTTGAAACAGGATGACATTTTGAAGCGGATTCTGGAATGGAAGGGGGTGCCGAGAGATTGAAGCATTCCACTAACCGCGGAGACGCGGAGGCGCGGAGGTTTCGCGGAGTTTCAAAGAGAAATGAAAGCAACACTTGAGTTCGCAGAGGAAGCGGAGTGAACGTGGCTGAAACTGAGAATGCGGTCACGAATCGAATTATTGGATGTGCGATTGAGGTGCATCGGCACTTAGGTCCCGGTCTCTTAGAATCCGCTTATGAAGAGTGCCTCTGTTATGAATTTGGGCAGGCAGGGCTTAGTTTTCAGAGGCAAGTTCAGTTACCCATTTTCTATAAAGGGCTCAAACTGGGTTGCGCGTACATTATGGATGTGGTTGTGGAAGATAGGGTCATTGTTGAAATCAAAGCCACCGATGGTCTCGCCTCCATCCACATCGCGCAGCTCCTCACCTATCTCAAGAATACCGGGAAACAAGTTGGTCTTCTGATCAGTTTCAATGTTCCGATTCTGAAAGATGGCCTAAAAAGAGTCGTCAACCGTTACGCCGGCGCCAAGCCCAGTCCCAAAACCTCCGCTGACTCTGCGCACGTCCTCGACGGAGGTGCGCCGGTCAATACTCAAAAAAACTCCGCGTTGTCTTCGCGCCTCCGCGTCTCCGCGGTTAGTGGAATGCCCAAACCGATAAAGGGGCCCGCCTGATGCTCCAACGCTTCCTCGACCCCGCCACGCTCAACGCTATCTCCGGGCTCGACCTCATCGCTAAGACGGTGGTCGATGGCTTCGTCGCGGGGCTTCACCGGTCGCCGGATTTCGGGTTCTCACAGGAGTTTGCCGAGTACCGCGCCTACACGCAGGGCGACGACCTGCGGCACGTCGATTGGAACGTTTTCGCGCGCACCGACCGGTGCTATCTCAAACGCTACCGCGGCGAGACCAATACTCAGCTCCTGGTGCTTCTCGATACCTCGGCTTCCATGGGGTATGGGTCGCAGGCGGTCAACAAGCTCGATTACGCGCGCTTCGTGGCCGCATCGCTCTGCTACCTCGCCAACGTACAGCGGGATGCCGCCGGGCTGATCGTCTTCGATGAAGACGTGGTCAACTACGTTGCCCCGTCCACCCGCCAGGGCCAGCTTTTCCGGCTGCTCCATGCCATCGAGAAAGCCGAGCCTGGCACGCGCACGGATTTCACCAAGCCGTTCGTCCATTTTCAGAATTTTCTACACCGCCGCGGCATCGTCATCGTGCTCTCGGATTTCTACGAAGATCCCGGCCTCATCGTCCGTACCGTCGAGCCTCTGCGGTATCGCGGCAACGAAATTGTGCTTTTTCACGTCCTCGATCCGCAGGAAATCGAGCCGCATTTCCGCCAGCCTGTGCTGCTGGTCGATATGGAAAACTCCCACCAATCGCTCGAGGTCTCGCCGGAATACGCACGCCACGATTACCGTCGCAAAATCGAATCCCACATGGAGGCCCTGCGCGATCAGGCGCGCGGCGCGGGCATGGACTACTTTCTTATGAATACCAGCCGTCCGCTCGACGAGGGTCTGCGCGAATATTTGAGTGTGCGGAGGAGGATGCTCTAGATGGGTTTCTTCGCTCCATGGTTTTTGGCGGGTGCCGCGGCGGTGGCGCTTCCGGTATGGCTGCACCTGCTGCGCAAGCACCGCAGCACGCCGCTCCCGTTCAGCTCGCTCATGTTCTTCGAGCAGCGCACGCAAAGCTCCATCAAGCACCGCCGCCTGCGCTACTTAGTGCTTTTCGCCTTGCGCGCGCTGCTGGTCGCCCTGCTGGCGCTGGCTTTCGCCGAACCGTATGTCCGCCGGAACATTCTTCCCCATTCGCGTTCCGGCGAAGTCACCGTGCTGGCCATTGACGATTCGCTCAGCATGCAGGCGGGTGGACGGCTGGCGCAAGCCAAACAAATGGCGAAATCCGCGGTTGCCGGCCTGCACGCGGGGGAACGGGCTCAAGTGCTGGCCTTCGGGTCGCGGGTAGCGGCCATGAGCGAAGTCACGGACGACCACGCCGGGCTCGACGCCGGGATCGATTCCATCCAAGCCTCCGATGATCGCACTTCTTTTGCCGAGCTCGCGCGGTCGCTGCGCTCGATCGCCCAATCGCTCCACCTCCCGCTGCGCGTTTTGCTCTATTCCGACATGCAGCAGACGGGCATGCCCACGAACTTCAATGACCTTCGCTTAAACGCCGATATCCGCCTGGAGCCGCACCCGCTGGCGGACAAGAACACTCCCAACTTCGCGGTCGAGAACGTAATTGTGCCGCGGCGAGTGTATGACGCCAACAAGACCCGGGTGCTGGCAACAGTGGCAGGTTTCGGGACGCCCAAGGCCATCCGGCGGGTCTCGCTCGCGCTGAACGGCCGCGTGATTGAAACCAAGCCGGTCGAGGTCCCGGAAAACGGCCGCGCCACGGTGGAGTTTGTCTCCATGGAAGTGCCGTACGGACGCAACAAAGGCGCCGTGACACTCGATTCCGCCGACTCACTCACTGCCGACGATACCTTTAGCTTTTCCGTGGAGCGCGCCGACCTTCGCCACGCGCTTTTCGTCCACGAAGCCGACAATACCCGCGCGCTCGTCTATGTGCGCGCCGCGCTGGACGCTTCGGGCCACTCGGCATTCGTTCTCGATCCCGCCACCCCGGAGCAAACCGCCAACCTCTCGCCCGCCAAGTACGCCTTCGTGGTGATCTCGGACGCCGGTATTTTGCCTGAGACATTCGAGCATCAACTGCGCGATTACGTAGCGGGCGGCGGCTCGGTATTCGTGGCACTCGGGCACACCTCCGCCGGCCAGGCACGCGTGCCCGTCGGGGAGCAAACGATCGCCGGCACGCGCTACGCCGGGCGGGAAGGCGATTTGTACCAGACCGCCGCATCGCTCGATACTTCCCACCCCTCCATCCAACAATCCAATCGTTGGGACGACGTCAAGTTCTACCGCGCCATCCGCGTCGATCCGGGAAACGCCCGCGTGGTCGCGCGGCTCACCGACGATACGCCTCTGCTGATCGATCGGCAGCTTGGCAGCGGCCACATTCTGGTGTTCGCTTCGACGCTCGATAACGTGGACAACGATTTTCCGGTGCACGCCTCCTTCGTGCCGTTCCTGGTGCAGACCGCGAATTACCTGGGCCGCCTCGATACCGGGCCCTCCAGCGTGACGGTCGGATCTTTCGCGGAATTGCGGGATTCCCAGGAAAAAGGCGCCGCCGTGGATGTGCTGGACCCCAAGGGTGAGCGCGTTTTCTCGTTCGCCGAGGCCACCAAGGCGCAAAACATCCAGTTCACGCTGGCCGGCTTTTACGATATTCGCCGGCCCAATGGCCGGAACGAATTGGTGGCCGTGAACACCGACCGGCGGGAGAGCGACCTGGCGCCGGCATCGACGGAGACTCTGACTTTGTGGCAGAATACAGCCAGCGGTGCTCCGGGAGCCGGAGGGGCGGCGGCCGTCGAACAAAGGCCGCTGGCGCTGTGGTGGTATGTGATGCTGGCAGTGTTGGTATTGGCGATTGCCGAGTCGCTGCTGGGAAATCGGCACCTGTCGGTGGACAAGGAGGGGGCATGACACCTTTGGCTGGCTTGTCCGCGTATGTGGCATCTCTCGAACGGCGTTTGCGTGTGCTGGCCGTCACGCGGGGAGTGGCCGCCAGCACTGTTGCGGCGCTGGTGCTGACCGTCGTCGCCGTGCTTCTGGCCAATCGCTTCGCGTTTTCGAATGCCAGCGTGGTGGGCGCGCGCCTGTTGCTGTTTCTCGGTCTGGCATTCGCTATCGCCGGGGCCCTCATCGTTCCGGTAATCCGCCTCAACGGCCGGCGAGCCGCACGCCAGGCCGAACAGAAATATCCGCAATTCGAAGAGCGGCTCCTGACGTTTACGGAACGGATGGAACAAAACTCCGCCGATCCCTTTCTGCCGTTGCTGGCCGCCGATACCCTCTCCATCGCCCAACAAGCCCGGCCCTCCGCGGTCGCGCGCACCGCATGGATGGCCAGTTTCTCCTCCGCCGCCATTGCCGCCGTGCTGGTGCTTTTTTGGCTCGCCACCTCCGGACCGGGATTTCTGGGCTACGGCACTTCTCTGCTTTGGGGCGGCTTGCCCAAGGGCGGCATGCAGCCGTTCTATGCCATCCAGGTAGATCCCGGCAACCGCACCGTGCGCAAACGCGCGGACCAAGTGATTACGGCGACGCTGGTGGGTTTCACGGCTCCCAAGGTGCGTTTCTTTGCCAAGTATGCCAGCGCTTCCGGATGGGAGCAGGCCGAAATGCGCACCCAGACCGGGGGCTCGGCCTATCAATTTCTGATCGCCGGCGTGCCCGAATCGCTTTCGTATTACGTGGAAGCCGGCGGCATCCGCTCCGCCGAATACAAGTTGAACGCGATCGATCTGCCCTCTGTTGAAAGCATCAAGGTTACGTATCACTATCCCGCCTGGACCGGCATGCCGAACTACATCGAAGATCCCGGCGGCGATCTTCGCGCCGTCGAAGGTACCGACGCCGAAGTGGCCATCCGTACCGACCGGCCTTTCGCCACCGGCACTCTATTGCTCGGCGACGGAACGAAGATCCCCTTGCGCGATGGCGATAACGGCACTCTCGTAGCGAGTGTCCCCATCGATAAAGACGGCATGTATCATATCGCCGCCCTGGAAAACGGCGAGGACGTGCGGTTGAGCGAGGACTACTTCATCGAGGCGCAGAAAGACCGTCCTCCGGAGATCTCGATCGCGCGTCCGGGCCGCGATTTTCGCGCCAACCCCATCGAAGAAGTCACGGTTGCGGTGAATGCCAGAGACGACTTCGGCCTGCGCGCCATCGAACTGCATTATTCCGTGAACGGGGCTTCCGATAAGACCGTACCGCTGCTCGCATCGAAAGGCTCCAAAACCGCCGCCGGCACCGCCGTGCTGGCGCTCGAAGATTTCAAGGTGCAGCCTGGCGATATCGTCAGCTTCTATGCCACGGCCAAGGGCGCCCGCCAGACCTCCAGTACCGACATGTTCTTCATCGAGGCCCAGCCGTTCGAGCGGAATTACTCTCAATCGCAGCAGGCGGGCGGCGGTGGCGGAGGCGATCAGGGCGATCAGCAGAACGAGATTTCGCAGCGGCAGAAAGAGATCATCACCGCGACCTGGAATCAAATCAAAGGGAACGGCGCCAAGGGTACCGACGCCGAAAACGGGCTTTTTCTGTCACAGATTCAATCCAAGCTGCGCGACCAGACCCGCTCGCTGGCCGAGCGCATGAAGGCGCGCCAGATCGAAGAGACCGGCGATTCCTTCAAGAACCTATTCACCGATCTGGAACAAGCCGTGGACGCGATGGGTCCGGCTTCCGATACGCTCCGAGCGCGGAGATGGCACGACGCGCTAGCGCCTGAACAGAAGGCTTTGCAATATCTCTTGCGCGCCGAGGCCACCTTCCGCGATATCCAGGTGGCTTTTGGCGGGGGAGGCAGCGTGGGCGGCGGTACGGTGAGCGGCGCCACGCGCGACATGGAAGGATTGTTCGACCTGGAGCTCGATACCGAAAAGAACCAGTATGAAGGCGTGCGGCAGAATCAATCGGCCGACGCCCGGCAGCGGCAAATCGATGCGGCGCTCGAGAAGCTGCGGGAACTGGCGCGCCGCCAGCAGGAACTGGCCGAGCAACAGCGCCAGCAGCCGCAAACATCCGAACAGCGGTGGCAGCAGGAGATGCTGCGGCGCGAAGCCGAACAGCTCCAGCAGCAGTTGCAGCAGTTGACGCAGAACACCCAGTTAAGCCGCGAGAGCCAGCCGCAGCAAGGGCAACAGGCACAGGGCCAGCAAGGGCAGCCGAGCCAATCCGGCCCGATGGATCAGCGCTTGCGCAATGCCGATTCCCAGCAATTGCGCCAGACATTGGATCGTCTGCAACAGGCGCTGCAGGATATGCGCCAAGCCGCTTCTTCGCGACAAGCCGGAACGCCGCAAGGTGAAGCCGATGCCCGCCGCGCCGCCGATCGTCTCAAAGAAGCGCAGCAGACGCTTTCCGGTTTGCGCAGCGCGCAATCCAGCAACCAGGTGGACGATCTCGCGCGCCAGGCTGACGACCTCGCGCGCCGCCAGCAGCAGTTTGAAGGCGACATGCGCCGCGCATTCGGTCCGCAGAGCCAGGGCGCCACTCGCAGCCGGGCCGAAGAGCTGGCTAATCGAAAAGAGGGCGAGCTGGGCGACCTCAAGAATCTGGAACAGCAGATGCAGAACGCCACTCGCGACCTGATGACCACCCAGCGTCAGGCCGCCAGCAAGCTGCGCGAAGCCCTCGGCCAATTGCAGCAGCAGGAACTGCCGCGCGACATGCAGCGCAACGCCAACTGGATTCGCCAGGGCATGGGCGACTACGCCACCATGTCCGAAACCCAGGCCACCGCCGCGCTTAACCAATTGCGCGAGCAACTCCATGGGGTACAGCAGACCTTGGGGAAGGGCAATGAGGGGAAGCCGGGCCAGGATGACAAGGCCGCGGCGCAAGCCCTGGCGCAAGTGGAACAACTTCGCCGGCAGATGGAGCAGCTCGCGGCGCAACCGGGCCAATCACGCGGCGCCCAAGGCCGGCAAGGCGGCCAATCGAACGCCGCGGGCGGCCCGGTCAATCCGCGGGATTTTCAAGGCACCTGGCGGGATACTTTGCAGGGCCTGCAACAAATCGAGCAGCAGATGCGCGACGACCCCAACACCGCCCGCGACATCCAATCGCTGGTACGCGACCTGCGCAATCTGAATCCGTATGCCGGCAGCAATGACGCGCTGCTGACGGAACGGATCGCCGCCACCCTGGGCAACCTGGAGCAAGTGGAAATGGAGCTGCGCCGCAAAGTGGACGACACGGCCGGCACCAGCGTGCGCAGCCCCGGCAGCGAACCGGTGCCGCAAGGCTATCAGGATGCCGTGGCCGATTACTTCCGCAAGCTCAGCAACTCGAAAAAGCAGTAAGCGGGCGGGTTCATCCCTCCCGCAATGACCGGGCGGGATCGATGCTCACCGCTCGCCACACCGGAACCAGGCTCGCCAGCACGGCGACCACAATCAAACCGATCGGCGCCAAAGCGAAACTCACGGCATCGTGCTCCACCACGCCATAGAGCAGCGTCTTGATCCAGCGCGCGAGGGCCCACGAGCAGCCGAGACCCACCATCGCTCCCACCGCCATCGATCGCAAGGCCGATCCCACCGCCAGCCAGGCCACGCGTCCGCGGCTGGCTCCCAACGCCAGCCGCACTCCCAGCTCGCGTGTTCGCCGCAGCACCGCATGGCTTACCACGCCGTAGATCCCGGCGGCGGCTAGCACCAGCGCTAATAGCGCCAGCCCGCTCACCAGCCGCGTGGTGGATCGCGGAGCCTCGGTCGCGCCCGCAGCCACTGTTTCCATGCGCGCGATCTTGCTCACCGCGCAATTAGCGCAAACTGCCTGGATCATGGCCGGCAAGCGCTGTTCGAAGCCCTCCGGCCGCCCGTCGATTCGCGCCACCACGGAAAGCGACGGCGGTAGCACGAACCCCTGCGCCGCCTGCGCCAACGGCAGATAGATCTCCCCGTCCACAAATTCCGGCGGCCCCGTGATGCTGTAATTCTTGACGTCGTCCACCACGCCCACGATCGTGCGCCATTGCTTGTCCCACACGGGCTTCAGCCGTTTCCCTATGGGATCCCGGCCCTGCCAGAAGCGGCGCGCCGTGGCCCGGCTCACCAGCACCACCAGCGGTGCCCCTTCGCGATCGGCCTCCGTAAACCCGCGGCCTCCGAGCAAGTGGATACGCAATGTGGCCAGGTGTTCGGGCGTTACCACCGTGCTCCACAACACGAACTGCGGCTCTTCGGGCGGGCGCGGATGATCCTCGATGGCGGCCGCGAACATGGAAGCTTGGGGCGTCAGCGGCAGTATGTTCATGGCCGCAACATTCTTCACGCCCGGATAGCCTTCCAGCTTGGAGCGTACACGGTCCCATAGAGCCACGGTTTTCTCTACCGATTCCGCGGTCGCGGGCCCGGGGCTCAGCTCCGCCGTTATCAGCGACTGCGTCTGGAATCCCGGGTCCAGGTGCAGCACCGCCCACAGGCTGTGCAGCAAGAGGAGCGCGCCCACCAGCAGGATCGTGGCCAACGCCGCATCCGCCGCCACCAGCGCGGCGTCGGTATGCAATGCGCGCGCGCTGAGGGTCGATCTCCCGCCCTCCAGCGCCGCCAGCGACCGTTGCCGGCGCACCCGCCACGCCGGCAGCAGGCCGAACACCAAGCCGCACGCCACCGTGATCGCCGCCGTGAACGCCAGCGCGCGGCCATCGATAGCCACCTCACTCAATCGAGGCGTGTCCGCGGGCAGCAGATGTTTGAGCATACTCAGCTCGCCGAATGCCAGGGCCACTCCGATCGATCCGCCCGCCGCCGCCAACACCACGGCCTCCGTCAACAGTTGCCGCGCCAGGCGGGCCGTAGTGGCGCCCAGCGACGCACGCACCGTAAGCTCCCTTTCGCGCGCCGCCGTTTGCCCTATCATCAGGTTCGCGACGTTGACCACCGCTATCAGCAACAGTAACGCCACCACCCCCAGTAACAGCAGGCTTCTCGTCCTTGCGCCGGCTACCAGGTGGTCCCGCAATCCGGTCAACCCGGCGTCCGCGCCCCAGGCGTCCGGCATGCGCCAGGGGAACATGGCACGGATGCGCGGCATCCAGGCCCGCAATTCCGCGCGTGCCGCGTCCGCCGAAACGCCGGGCCGCAACCTGGCAATCGCCAGCGGCCCTCCCGAGCCCCAATACTCGCCCACCAATCGCGGGTCGAGCCGCATCGGAACCCACAAGCGGGCTTGGGTCAATCCAGGAAACTCGAAACCGCGTGGCATCACGCCGATGATTTCGTAATTCGCTTCATCCAGCGTCAACTGCCGGCCGATCGCGTCGCGCCGCGCCCCATACCGCTCCACCCAGAAACTGTGGCTCAGAACCACTTCCCGCAGTTTTCCCGGCCGGTCTTCGCCTTCCACAAAGGCGCGCCCCACCAGCGGGCTCACGCCCAGTACCTGGAAGAAATTCGCCGAGACTTCGCAGCCCTTCACACGCTCTGGCCAGTCGCGCCCCATGGTGTTGAAGGCGCGGACATCCTGATAGAAAGCATAATCGGCCGTGCGGCTATGGGCGCGAAGAACGTCGAACGGCCCGCGCATGCCCACATCGTCGGTCCAGAACAGGCGTTCCGGGGCAGGGAAGGCGAGCGGCCGGATCAGCAGCCCGTCGATCAGGCTGAACACCGCCGTGGTCGATCCAATGCCCAGCGCCATGGTCGCCAGCGCCATCGTTGAAAAGGTCCGGTTCTTGAACAGAAGACGCACGCCGAAAGTGACATCCTGTTTGAGCTGTTCCCACCCCACCGTGCCGCGCGCGTCCCGGCACTCCTCGCGGATGTCTTCCACGCGCCCCAAGGTCGCCAACGCGCGGCGGCGCGCTTCCTGGGCGGGGATGCCTCGCGCGGTCAATTCTTCGATCTCGCGCTCCAGGTGTTCGGCCAGTTCGGCCTCCATCTCCCGTTCCACTTGCCTCCGCCGCAGCGCGGCGCGCAGTCGCAGCCACCATGCCGAAATCAGGCGCATTTCTCCTCCGTCTTTTACACCGATTCCAAAATGCCGTTCACCGCCGCCGACAAACGCGTCCAGTTCTCTGTCTCGAGTTGCAACTGCCGCCGCCCCGCCCGCGTGAGCGAATAGAGTTTCACCGGCCGTCCCGTGGGCGATTCCTTCCACTCGCCGTGAATCCAGCCCTCATGCTCCAGCTTATGGACCGCCGGATAGAGCGATCCATGGCTGGCCTGCAACGTTTCGTTCGACATTTGCCTGAGCCGTTGCGAAATGTCCCAACCTGTGCGCGGCTCCAGATCGAGAATTTTCAAGATCAGCAGGTACAGCGTACCCTGCAACAAAGCTACCGGTTTGCTCATAACGTTCCGATTCAGATTACCATAATATGTCGGTTACCTTAATGTACGAACCGGTCGGCATTCCGTTAGCGAGAGAGTTGCATCCAACCGACAAAATAGGTAATCTCTATAGAGAATCCTGTGATTTATGGCGTCGCTGGCTAGCGAATACCTACCTGAACAGCAAGTCTTTGAAATAGAACACGATAAGACCGTTCGCACGGAAATCGAGGTGTTCCGCGAACGCGCCGAAGCGTTCCTTGCCGGGCAGATCGGCGAGGACGATTTCCGTCCCTTCCGCCTCAAGCACGGCATCTACGGCCAACGCCAGCCCGGCGTGCAGATGGTGCGCTGCAAGGTCCCCGGCGGGTTGCTGACAGCGGCACAAGCCAATCAGATGGCCCGCATCGCCGAGGAATTCGCCGGCGGCAAAGCCCACCTCACCACTCGCCAAAACATCCAGTATCATTTCGTTTCTCTGGGCCGCGTGGCCGATCTGATGCACTTGCTCGCCGATGCCGGCCTGACCAACCGGGAAGCCTGCTACAACACCGTCCGCAATATCACGACCTGCGTTTGGTCGGGCCTGGCGCACGACGAAGTCTTCGATGTCCGCCCGTATGCGCAGCGCGTGGCCTATGCCTTCCTTCGCAAAGATCTCACGAGTAATCTGCCGCGTAAATTCAAAATCGCGTTCGATGGCTGCGGGGCCCACGATTGCATTGCGAGCGCGATCAACGATATCGGCCTGCGCGCGGTTTTACGCGACGGCCGGCGTGGATTCCGTATGGCGATCGGCGGAGGGCTCGGCGCCTTGCCGCGGGAAGCTCAGCTTCTCGATGAGTTCGTTCCGGAAGAGCGCTTGCTCAATAAGTGCGAGGCCGTGATTCGCGTCTTCAACCAATACGGCAACCGGCAAAACCGCAATCTGGCCCGTCTGAAATTCCTGGTGCGCGACCGCGGTTTCGATTGGTTGCGCCAGCAGATCGAAAAGGAATACTCCGATATTCTCGCCAATGGCGGCATCGCCTGGCCGGAGTTCGTCCCCGAAGGTTTCGGCGGGTACCAATCCAAGCCGCGGCCGCTCGGCGATGGCGCGCTGCTTCCGGTTCTAAACCCGCATCGCACCGGCGATGCCCAATACGATGCCTGGGTGGAATCGAACGTGGTGGAGCAGCGGCAGGCCGGTTACTCCGCCGTGATCGTGCGGGTGGACCAGGGAAACCTCACCGCTCCCCAAATGCGCGGCCTGGCGCGAATCGCCGCGAGCGCCGCCGACGGTCTGCTGCGCATCTCCATCGATCAGAACCTGCTCCTGGCCTTCGTGCCACTGGCGCGTCTGCCGCTGGTGTATGCCGCTCTTCACGAAATCGGCCTGGCCGAAGCGAGAGCCCGCCAGATCGACGACGTTACCACCTGCCCCGGCGCTTACTCCTGCAATCTTGCCCTCACCAAATCGATGAACCTGGGCGAAGCGCTGCGCGAGGCCGTGCGCACCTATGACGACCCCCAAGTAAAGCGCCTTTCGATCAAGGTGAGCGGGTGTCCCAACTCCTGCGGCCAGCACTGGATTGCCGATTTCGGCTTTTACGGCAACGCCCGTAAGATCGATGGCCGCGAGGTTCCTTACTACCAGATGCTATTGGGCGGAGGGTATGACGAACAAGGCGTGATGCGTTTCGGACTGGCCGTGCAATCCATTCCTGCGCGGCTCGCCCCGGCCGCGGTCACTCGCGTTCTGGAGCACTTCTTGGCGCACCGCCTTCTCTCGGAGACTTTCCGGCAATACGTGCTGCGGCACAAAATCGAGACCTTCCGCGAGCTCACCCGCGAGTTCGCCAAACCCGCCCACCTCTTCCCCGAAATCTACCAGGACTGGGGTGACGAACAGCCCTTCTCGCTCGAGCTCGGTCGCGGCGAATGCGCGGCGTAGGTCGCTTATTCAGGCCCCCGCATCTGCTATCGTGCCTGTAGATGCCCAAAATTCAGCGTGTTCTCATCAGCGTCACCGACAAAACCGGTATCGTCCAATTCGCTTCCGGCCTGACCCGCCTGGGCGCCGAAGTCATCTCCACCGGCGGCACCGCCCGCATGCTGCGCGAAGCCGGAGTGCCAGTCAAAGACGTGGCCGACGTCACTAACTTTCCTGAAATGCTCGACGGGCGGCTCAAGACTCTGCATCCCGCAATTGCGGGCGGCATACTTGCTATCCGCGCCCGCGCCGATCACATGCACGCCCTGGCCGAGCACCATATCGAGCCCATCGATATGGTCGTCGTCAATCTATACCGCTTCGAGGAAGTCGCCGCTAAGCCCGGCGCGCAACTGGAAGAGCTCATCGAAAACATCGATATCGGCGGTCCCACCATGATCCGCGCCGCGGCCAAGAACCACCAGGATGTCGCTGTCGTGGTATCGCCCGCCGACTACCCGGCCATTCTCGAGGAATTAGGCGCCAGCCACGGCGCGCTCTCGAGCGCCACCCGATGGCGCCTCGCCAAGAAAGCTTTCCGCACCACCGCCGATTATGACGCCGCCATCGGCGCGCGCCTGGAGCGGGAAGACGCCTCCGGTCCGCTGCCGGCCGATCTCAGCATCCGGGTCCCCAAGGCTTTGGATCTGCGCTACGGGGAAAATCCGCACCAGGCCGCGGCCCTCTACGCCAAACCTGGGCACGGCGTGGCCGGCGCGGAACAATTGCACGGGAAGGAACTGTCGTACAACAACCTGGTGGATCTGGATGCCGCCTGGCAACTGGCGGCGGAGTTCGCTTCCCCCGCCGTCGCCATCATCAAGCACACCAACCCTTGCGGTTGCGCCGAGCAGTCTTCCCTGGCGGAGGCCTTTAGAAAGGCGCTGGAGTGCGACCCAGTATCGGCCTACGGCGGGGTCCTCGGGATCAATCGCCCCGTGGATGAGGAGACGGCCCGCGAAATCGCCAAGCTGTTCGTGGAGGCCATCGCCGCTCCGGAGTACGCGCCGGAAGCCCTGAGAATTCTGACCGCGAAGAAGAATCTGCGCCTGTTGCGCGTGGCGCCTGGCCTCGATCCGTTGGTGATCAAGTCCATCTCCGGTGGCTTTTTGGCGCAAACCGCCGATACCGCCGCGCTCGATCGGTCCACGACCGTGTTGAAATCCAAGCGCGCCCCGAGTGAAGAAGAATGGCGCGCCATGGAGTTCGGCTGGAAGGTCGCCAAGCATGTGAAGTCGAACGCCATTGTGTATGCGAGACCCGGTCAAACCGTAGGTGTCGGCGCGGGACAGATGAGCCGCGTCGATTCGGTCAAGCTCGGCGCCATGAAAGCGCTCCTTCCTCTGGCCGGCACGGTGGTTGCCTCCGATGCCTATTTCCCATTTCCCGATGGACTGGAAGAAGCCGTGAAGAACGGTGCCACGGCTTTCATTCAGCCCGGCGGTTCGGTGCGCGACCGGGAAGTGATCGATGCCGCCGACCGCCTGGGCGCGGCCATGGTGTTCACCGGCATCCGGCACTTCCGGCACTAAGGGAAGTTCGAAAAAGTGGATACGACAGGACACCAAGGATGTGGTGCCCGGGGCGGGAATCGAACCCGCACTCCCGTTGCCGGGAAAAGGATTTTAAGTCCTTTGCGTCTGCCTGTTTCGCCACCCGGGCCTGGCCTCTCGCTGGAAGCAGGCCAACTCTACAGCAATTCTAGCAGTCTCCGGCGGTGGCTTTCTCACCACCTCCTCCGTACGATTCCAGACGGTCATCCGGTTTCTGTTACTTTAAGTTACGTTCTCCTACTTCCCAACCGGCGCCATTCTCGCGATCCTGAACGATGCCGGCCTTCGTCCGGGAGGAAACGCTTGAATGACGTCTGAAGTGCAATCGATCCGCGAACGATATTCGCGCCGCGACCACGGGCGCGATGCGCGTATCTATCATCCCACCCATCCCGCGGCGCTGATGTCGGCGCAGGAACGGGAACGGGTTTTGGCGCGGTGGCTGCGGCGCATGGGCGCCGATCCCGCTGCGCTGAAACTGGTCGAAGTGGGATGCGGCACCGGCAGAATCCTGTTGGACTTTCTGCGGCTCGGCTTCCGTCCGGAACACCTGCTCGGTAACGATCTGCTGCCCGCACGGATCGAAGAAGCCACCGTCACACTCCCCGCGGCCGTGCGACTGGTCTGCTGCGACGCCATGGACCTCGAGGTCGAAAAGGAATCGTGCGACGTGGTCGTGCAATCCACTGTCTTCACTTCTATCCAGGACCGCGATTTTCAAAAGGCGCTGGCTCGCCGCATGTGGAGTTGGGTGGCTCCCGGAGGAGGCGTGCTCTGGTACGATTTCGTGTACGACAATCCCCGAAACCCCGACGTGAAGGGCGTGCCAGTGGCACGTATTCGCGAGTTGTTTCCGGAATGTTGCGAATTTCAACATTGGCGATTAACTCTCGCCCCGCCCCTCAGCCGTTTGGTCACGCGCGTCCATCCTTTTTGTTATCAATTGTTTAACCTGGTTCCCCTGCTTCGAACCCACGTCTTGTGCTGGATTCGAAAAGCTCCGTGATGGCGCTTTCCTCGCCCGGCGCGGTTCTTCGGTTGTAAATACCCCCCTATCGTTAGTCAACGGTCCTCAAAATTACAGATTCTTCGCACCCGTACTGGTACAGTACACAATGCTGGAGGGGTGTTCGCGCTCAACCTCCCAGTTTTGCTTTCGGGGAATCGACCTTGGTGACCAATCGATATAATCCGCTCGGCGAATGTGATGTTTCTCCGGATGTGGTGCTGGCGGAACTGAATCGTGTTCTGACTAGCCGCATCTTTGCCCACGCCGTTCGTCTCAGCCGGTTTTTGAAATATGGAGTGGAGTGCGCGCTCGCCGGCCGGCCCAACGTGAATGAATATGCCATCGGAGTCGATGTTTTCGGCCGCGGTCCCAGCTTCGACCCCCGGATCGATCCGATTGTGCGGGTGGATGCACGCCGCCTCCGTTCCAAGCTGACCGAGTACTACGATAACGAGGGCGCCGCCGATCCGCTCGAGATCTGCCTGCCGCTGCGCACGTATATCCCGGTGTTTCGTATCCGCGCCGCACAACCCGCGCCGGATCCGGTGGGCGAAGAATGGCGCGTCCCGGGACCGTTGCGGTCGGTCCTCGTCATCCCGTTTACGAATTTGAACAACGATCAGGAGGATCGCTTCTTCGCGGATGGTCTGACGGAGGAGTTGATCCATGCTCTGGTGACGCGCACCGATTTACGCGTGGTGGCCGGGGAAGCCGCGCACGGGCGCTCCCGGCACGATAGGACCGATCCTCTTCGCAACCCCCCGAGCGATGCAACAGTGCGGGGCACGGTGCGGCGGGCACCCTCCGGTATCCGCGTTTCCGCCGAGATCTCTTCCATTCCGGACCGCATCGTGCTGTGGTCGCATATATTCCAGGAATCGGCCGATAACGTGGTTCCCACACAAACCAGGATTGCCGCCGCGGTGTGCGATGCGTTACTCGAACTGACAGAAGCCGCCGAAGACTCCACCAAGCGCCTAAGCGCCATGGGATCCTAACTGCCCGCGTGTAAGTCACAGCGGATGAAATCCTACATTCAATGTTTCTAAGTAATTGTTCGCACGAATCCACCCCTTGTTTGCGCCGCCGGCCCGATTTCTCGCGTCACCAGCCACTTTTTGCGGCCGGCTCTTTGCTTACCGGCAAAGACAAATTGCGGCAGCTATAAAAGTAAGTTGGAATGTCCTCCAGTGTACGCGCGATAAATCGGATAACATGCGATCTAGTGGCAGTTACTATCTTCCTTCCCGCGGGAACCGCGCTTGGGCGGGCCGCCCCGCAGGTTGAGCGTATGCATTCACCCGGATTTACGTAATCACTCACGTGTTGCTACTTCCCAAGCGCTGCTCCCGCCTTTATCCTCGGTAATGCTGTCTGAGTAAGCGAAAGCCGCGATACCGCGGAAGAGGGCGATAGCCTGCCCGTACGTCTCGAATAATGGAACCTAATACCCTGGCTGGTGCCGATTCTCCCTGGTTTGCGCTCTACGTCAAGCCCCGTCACGAAAAGAACGTGGCCTCGATTCTGCGGGGCAAGGGCTTCGAAGAGTTCGTTCCCGTTTACGACCGGCGCACTCCGTCGCGAACCACGCAATTGCCGCTCTTCCCGAGCTACGTCTTTTGCCGGTTCGACCACAACCGCCGGCTGCCCATCTTGAGCACGCCGGGGGTGTTTGCCATCGTGGAGTTCGGCGGGGCGCCGGTGCCGGTGCCCGAAGATCAAATCGCCTCTTTGCGAACCGTAGTGGCGCGGGGCATGACGCGGTATCCCTGGCCGGATTTGCCGGCCGGCCGCAAGGTCCGCATCAACGCCGGACCGCTGCAGGGGATCGAGGGCGTGGTGGTGGTCTCCCGAAGCGTGAGCCGTCTCATCGTTTCGGTGGACCTTTTGCGACGGTCGGTGGCGGTGGAAGTAGACCGCGACTGGCTGGAGTAAGTCGGAGGCAAAAATGACGTCAATCCGTTTGGCAATTTTCTCGCTGGTGGCCGCCGCGGCTGCGCAACGACTGCCCGTGAATCAAATCCTCGCCCCGCAGGGAGCCAAGCCGGCGATAGCGGCCCCCGGCCCCGCCCCCATGGCAACCTATACGCTCGGTAACGACGATCAGATCGTGGTGCATGCGCTGCACGTCGAGGAAATCACCGAGGTGCCCATCCGGATTGCGAGCGATGGAAACATCCGGCTCCCCATGGCGGGGTTGATCCGCGCGGCCGGCTTGACCGTGGGCGAGTTGGAGGCAGCCATCACCGAACGGCTGCGCCCGTATGTGCTCGATCCGCAGGTTTCAGTTTCGATCATGGAGTTTCGCAGCGAGCCGATTTCCATTCTGGGCTGCGTGAAAAACCCGGGCATTTACCAGTTGCAAGGCCAGAAGAACCTGGCGGAGGCGCTCTCGATGGCGGGCGGTCTCGACCCGGCTGCCGGGGCCATGGTCAAGGTGACGCGCGAGCGCTCCCGCGGTCCGATCCCCGTTTTCGGCGCCCTGGTGGACGACACGGGTAAGTACACGGTTGCCGAAATCAGCCTCACGTCCATCCTCAAGGCCGATAATCCCCGCGACAATATCGCAATTATGGCTCACGACATCATCACCGTGCCGCGCGCAGAGATGGTCTATGTGATGGGCAACGTGCAGCGCGCCGGGGGCTTCCCCTTGACGGATGGCAAGTCGGTTTCTCTGCTGCAGGCGCTTTCCCTGGCGGGCGGCCTGGACCACGCTGCTTCTCCCAAGCATTCGTACCTTTTGCGCACCGCTTCGGGGAGCAAAGACCGCGACCATATCGCCGTCGATTTGACCAAAGTCATATCGGGCCAGGCCGAGGATATGGCAATGCTCCCCGGAGATATTCTCTTCGTTCCCAACAACGTCCCCAAACAAGCGATTCTGCGCGGCGTGGAAGCCGCCATTCAGATTGGGACGGGTGTTGCCGTTTACGGGCGCTACTAATACCGGATACGAAAGACCACATGCATCCTCAAATTTCCTATAGTCATCTTCCCGAACACCGTGCGATCCCAGGGCCGCCCGAACGGGCCCTGGCTCCCGCCTACACCGTCTACGACGTTCCCCCGGCAGCGGCTCCCACGCCCGCTCCCGTCAACGCGGCGCTCGACCAGTTGGTGCGGCGGCTGTGGCGCTCGAAATTCATCATCGCCGGCATAGCTATTCTCGGTGCCGTGGCCGGCGTGGCCTTATCGAAGCTCCAGACTCCCTCCTACCGCGCCATTACCACCGTGCAGTTGGAGGGCATCAACCAGGACTTTTTCCTGCGCGACGCAGTCCCGGTCTCCCCGATGGTGGCCAATGCCACCGCCCAGAACTACCTGGAGAACCAGGTGAAGGTGCTCGAGAGCTATACGCTGGCCTCGCGCGTGGCGCAGAGGTTGCAAGCCCGCTTGCAGAAATCGGACGCAACTTCCCCGATTTCGCACTTTATCCATCGTTTTGTGCCCGCCAAGACAACCGGTCCGCCCGATTTCGGCGCGCGCGTGCAGAAATCGCTCACGGTGCGCACGTCCCTGCAATCGCAGGTCATGGAAATCGCCTATGACGATCCCGATCCCGGCGTTGCCGCCGCGGCCGCCAACCAGTCGGTGGAAGAATTCATATCGATGAACCGCGAAGCGCGCTGGCAGCTTGTCGAAGATACGGCCCTGTCCTTGAACCGGCAAACCAACGAGCTGAAAGCCAAGCTCGAGAAAGCCAGCGCCGACCTCCAGCAATATGCCCGCAGTTCGGGCCTGGTGATCTCGGGCGGTGGCCGTGAGACGCCGGGCGAAGATCGTATGCGGCAGCTCGAGGATGCGCTCGCCAAAGCTGTAACGGATAGGGTTGAGAAACAATCCCGCTATGAAGCCGCCGTTGCGGGCACCCTTGAAGCGCTCCCCGATGGTTTAGTCACCGGACCGCTGCACCAGTATCAAACCGACCTCGAGACCGCCAAGCGGGAACTGGCCGACGCCTTGGCCCTCTACACGCCCGCCCACTATAAGGTGCAGCGCCTGCAGGCACAGGTTGCCGAGCTCGAAGCCGCCATCACGGCGGAACGCAAGGCTATCATATCCAGGCTCCAGACCGAAATGAACGGGGCCGTCCGGGCGGAACATAGCCTGCAAGCCGTGCACGACGCGCAGCTTCACTCCCTGCAGGCGGAAACCGAAAAGGAAGCGCAATACGAGATCCTCAAGCGCGAGGTCGAGACCACCCAGCACCTCTACGACTCCGTGCTCGAACGAGTGAGAGAGGCCGGTGTGGCCTCCGCCTTGGGCGGCGCGAATATTCGCGTGATCGACCGCGCCATGCCGCCCCACACGCCTCGCGTCCCCGATTTGCCGTTAGGCGGGGCGCTGGGCTTTGCTCTCGGAACCATCGGCGCCATCGGCCTGGTGCTCTTGCGGGACGAAGGCGAAAAAATGATGCGGCCCGAAGATCTAGCGCTTGCCGAAACCAGGGAGCTCGGTGTGATTCCATCCGCCAAGCAAGAGGTTGGCTTGCGGCCGGCGCGCCGCACCATCATCAGTCTCGTCAACGGTTCCGCCCACACCAACGGCAACGGGAGTCTGGAGCTGGCCACCTGGCATAAAGACAGCTCGTGGTTCGCCGAATCCTTCCGCGCCGCCCTGGCTTCTATTCTCTTCAACCTGCCGCACACCCAGCACTCCAACGGCAACCCCGAGGCCACCCGCCGGGGCCGCGCCCTGGTGATCACCAGCGCCGAGCCTTCCGAAGGCAAAACCTGCGTGGTGACCAATCTCGCGATTGCTTGCGCCGAAACCGGCCGCCGCGTCCTGGTGATCGATGCCGACCTGCGCCGCCCCCGCATGCACGACATCTTCAACGTGTGCAACGACGCTGGCCTGGCGGACCTGGTCCAGCAGGCCGATGAGGTGGATTCCATCGATCTCAAGCCCTATCTGCGAACCACCAGCGTGTCCGGCCTGTTTGTCCTGCCGAGCGGACCCGGAATGGATGGCATTTCCGGCCTCCTTTACTCCGCTGCGCTGCACAAGCTCCTGATGCGGTTCCGCAACGAGTTCGATCTCGTGCTAGTGGATTCTCCGCCCATGATGCTCTATTCCGACGCCCGCGTCCTGGGAAGAGCGTCCGACGGAGTCGTGCTGGTCGTGCGCGCCAACCGCACGAATCGCGAGCAGTGGGTGCGCAACGTCTACCGGGTGCTGACCGAGGACCGGACCCCCATCCTGGGCACAATCCTCAACGATTTTCGAGCCGCCCCCGCGCAGTACAAGAAGTACTCCGATTACTACCGCAGGTATAACCGTTTCTCAACCCCCAACGGAGGTAATCCGCTATGAACTTATCCGCATGCCGCACTCATGTTATGCCCAAGGACCGCTTTCTGCGGTTCATGGAAGAGAGCCTGCAACTCGAACCCCGCTCACTTAAAGGGCCGGAGTTGCTGCGCATCAATGAACAATGGGACTCCCAGGCAGTACTCGATTTCATGACCATGGCCGATGCCAAAACCGGCCGCACGCCGGAAGTCGATGCAATTGCCCGTTGCGTGACGTTTGACGACCTCTACTCCCTTCTCGAAAACTAATTAATCCCCCCATGCCTCGCGATCCCTACCGGCCGCAAGCGGCCATTACGGCCATCGAGTACTGTCTGCCGGATGAAGTGCTTACCAACGAGGAGCTCGACGCGGCGCATCCCGATTGGTCGATGGCCAAGATCGAAGCCAGGACCGGCATCAAAGTGCGCCACATCGCCGGTCCGGATGAATGTGTTTCGGACCTGGCCGTGCGCGCGGCGCAGCGGCTCTTCGATTCCGGGGCGGTCCAACCCCTCGACATCGACATGCTCCTGCTCTGCACCCAGACCCCGGATTACTTCTTGCCCACGACGGCGTGTCTGGTGCAGGACCGGCTTGGCATACCGACCGAGACCGGCGCTCTGGATTTCAATCTGGGTTGTTCCGGCTACGTGTATGGGCTGGGACTCGCTAAAGGGCTGATTGAAACCGGCCAGGCGGAAACCATCCTGCTGCTCACGGCCGACACATATAGCCGGTTCGTCTCGCCCTCGGACCGCGGGGTACGAACTCTGTTCGGAGATGGTGCGACGGCCACTTTAATCGAGGCCGTACCCCCAGCCGCCGAGCAGTTCATCGAGGCGCCGGTCTGGGGCACCGACGGGCGCGGCGGTCCCAATCTGATCGTCCGCGGAGGCGGGGTGCGATCGTGGAGCGGCGCACGATCCGGCAATGGCAATGGCAATGGCGGCCATCTGATCGAAATGAACGGCCCCGAGATCTTCAACTTTACCGCCAGCCGTGTGCCGGCCCTGGTCGAGAACGTCTTGCAGCGGACCTGCAAAACGATATCCGACATCGACTTGTTCGTATTTCATCAGGCCAACCAGCAAATGCTCGATCATCTCCGCCAGAAGATCGGCATCCCGCGGGAGAAGTTCTATGTGGCCTTGGAGGACTGCGGCAATACCGTGTCCTGCACCATCCCTATCGCATTGAAGCGAGCGGCTCTCGAAGCCGCGCTCCGTCCCGGCGACGTGGTGTTGCTGGCGGGTTTTGGTGTCGGCTATTCGTGGGCCGGCACCGTGATTCGCTGGCCGCTGCACGAGAAAGCCAAGCTGCGCCCCTCCGGTTTGTATCATGCGAATCGAAACACGTAGAAGCGTGGAGCGCTCCGTCACGCGGGCTGTGACCGCGAGCCGGCCCGCGGTGCGGGAAACTTCATTCGCCGACTACGACCATATCGCGGCGCTGCTGCGGCGGAACGGACTTTGCCCGCGTGCGCGCAGGGAATGGACGGCTTTGTGGGAAGGGAATCCGGTGGTTGCGCGGAACCACGGACGATGGCCGATCGGCTGGGTGCTGGAAAACGAGGAAGGCCAAATCGTCGGCTCGATCGCCAACGTTCCAGGCGCATACATGTGGAAGGGCGCGCTCATTCTAGCGGCGGCCGAATGCGATTGGGCGGTGGACCCGGCGTACCGGCCGTATTCCATGAGCTTGCTCCAGCGGATCACCAATCAGCCCGGCGTAGATTTGCTGTTGACTACCACGGTGGGCGCCGGGGCGGAGCCGTGCTACGCAGCTTTTCAATGGTCCAAGGTTCCGGCCGGACGCTGGGACCGGGCCGGTTTATGGATCACCGGCTATCGCGGATTCCTGAGAAGCGCGCTGCGCAAGAGATTTAACAGGCAGGGCGCTCGCGCAGCCGGTCTGGCGATCCCTCTCTCTGCCTTCGCCATGGCTTGCCGCGACCGGCTCCGGCGATTGGCGCCTCTCAGGCCGTCGGCGCTTGCGATCGAGCGTGCCTTTGAATTCGACGATCGCTTCGATACATTCTGGTGGGAGCTTGTACGTCGTAAACCGGACGTCTTGCTGGCCGTGCGGAGCGCAGCCGTATTGCGATGGCACTTCGCCGCGAGCAGCCAGGTCACCTGGATCGTCACCGCCTCCCGGGGTGCGAACCTGGTGGCTTATGCCATTTTTTCCCGCTACGACAACCCGGAGATCGGATTAAAGCGGCTGCGCGTGACCGATTTCCAGGCGATCGCGGACACCGAGGAGTGCTTCGAGCAAATTCTTACCTGGGCCCTCGACCGCTGCCGGCGGGAAGGAATCTACGTGCTCGAAGATATGGGCTGCAATCTGGAGCGCTTGGGCATACCGCGGGCCAAGGCGCCCTATCACCGGAGTCTGACCACCTGGGCGTATTATTACCGCGCCAAGCGCGCGGACCTGCGCGATGCTTTACGCGCCCCGGCGGCCTGGGACCCGACCACCCTCGATGGCGATGCCAGCCTCTGACAAACGGACTTTAGCGAAAACCATATGAGCCGAACCGACCGAGCCGCCAAGGGCTATTTTGTCAACGTTGCACAGATGGTCCTCTACATGGCCTTGCAGGGTCTGCTCGCGCCGTTGATTTTGCGGCATGCGGGCGTAGGAACGTTGGGCGCTTATGGCGCCGTGATGCAACTGGTGGGCTACTACGCGGTGCTGGATTATTCCTTCTCATTTACCCTTTCGCGATTCCTGGCCCAGTGTCACGGCCAGGAGGCCCAGACCGCCCGCTTTCATGCCATCTTCACCACCGGCCGGACTTGCCTGTTGGTTGGCGGACTAATCTGCGCGGCGGCCGCGGCCCTGGTGGCGGGTCCGTTCGCAAACCTGCTGAAGCTTCCAGCCGCTACCACCCACCAGGCCACTTTGTCCCTCTATCTGCTGGCCGGGTGGTTCATCATGCGGACCCCGGTTGCCTCCTACGACGCGGCCTTGATGGCCACACAAAACCTGGCTACGGCCCAGGCCATTATGGGGGTGCAGAACATGGCCCGGGTGCTCGGTTCCTTCATCGCGGTCCTGCTCGGCGCGGGCCTGCTGGGCATGATCTCTTCCGCGATCTTCGCGGATTTGGCGGCGGGAATGCTGCACCGGCGGTTCTTTAGCAAGTTTTATCCCGGACGCTTGCCGGGCTGGGGCATTCCGGATCGCGCCCTGATGAAAGAAATGTCCAAATTCATCGGCCATGTGCTCGCCATCTCCCTGGCCTCCATGCTGACGTTCGCCTCGGGCCAGTTGGTGGCGGGCTACCTTGTGGGGGCGATCGGCGTCGCCATCATCTATACCAACCAACTGCCCGCGCAGATGGCCTACAACCTGATCCTCCGCCTGGCCGATAACGGCGCGCCCGCTATCAACGAACTCAAGGGCAAGGGAGATATGGGGGGCCTTCGTCACGCGTTCTTTCGCATTCACAGGCTTACTCTCAGTCTCTCTCTACCGCTGGCATTCGGAATCGTGCTCTTTAATCGCACGCTGATTTCGCGCTGGGTGGGACCGGCTCAATATGGCGGCACCCTCATGTCGGTCGCGCTGGCCGCATTAACCGTGGTCATCTCCATTGAGCACGTGAATGTGGTCTTTGCCATGGCCATGGGGCGCGAAAAAATCGTGGCGCGCTTCGGTTTGATGGAAGCGGTCCTGGCGCTGGCGCTCTCCTGCTCGCTCGGCCGCGTGTGGGGCGTGGGCGGAATCCCGGCCGGCATCACGCTGGCCATTGTCCCCAAGACTGTCTACTTGTTTGTGGTTCACCTGCGAGCGTTCGAATTAAGTGCGTTGCGGTATGTGCGCGAATGCGTGCTGCCTCCAGCCATGGCTGGCGTGGCCGCGATGGGCTCCGCCGCGCTTTTGGCTCGCACCGCCGGCCTCGATTCGCTGGCCGCCGCGGGAGTAGCCATCCTGTTGTTCTGTTCGGTGTATGGGGCGCTTTCCTACGTCTTGTGCCTCAGTTCCGATGAACGGTTCACGCTGCGCCGCTACGCCGGCGGTCTGTTTGCGGTCACGCGGCTGCGCATTCTAGGTTCGTACGCGCGATAAGCAACAATGACTCCTTCCATTTCCGTAATCATCCCCCTCTATAACAAGCGGGGCCGCATCGCCCGCGCCGTGCAATCGGCCCTCAGCCAGACTCTGCGCGATTGCGAGGTGATCGTGGTGGACGATGGCTCGACCGACGGCAGCGCCGCCGAGCTGGATCAATACCGCGCCGACCCGCGCCTGCGCATCGTGCGCCAGTCTAACGCCGGCGTGAGCGTGGCTCGTAACCGCGGCCTGCGGGAAATGCGCAGCGGCCTGGGCGCTTTCCTCGATGCCGATGACGTCTTTCTCCCCGGCCATCTCGAGTCGCTGGCCGCCCTCGCCCAACGCTTCCCCGAAGCCGGACTGCTGGGGACTGCTTTCTATACCGTGCTGCCGGACGGAACCAGGATGAAGCACAGCTTGGAAACCGCGGGAGCGGGCATGGTGGATGACTTCTTTGCCCTTTCGTACCGCGCGTTCGGCATCTTTAACGCTTCGAGCGCATGCGTGCGCCGCTCGGCCGTCGAGCGCGCCGGCGGTTTCCTGGAAGGCGTTTCCATCGGGGAGGATCTGGAATTCTGGGCACGCGTGGCATTGCAATTTCCCGTGGCTTACGACCCTCAACCCTCCGCGCTCTACTATTTGTGGACGTCCTCCAGCGCCATGGAGTCCTATCGGTGGAGGCCCGATGTCCCGGTCGCCGACATGATTCAGCGGGCGCTCGAAACCGGCTCGGCAAATCCCAAACTCGGTTCCTCGGCCGCCGATTATGCCGCTTGGATACTCCTCAAGCATGCCGCGGCCGGTATCGTGCGCGCGCGGCGGCGGGAGGTGAAACAGCTTCTCCGCCATTCGGTTTTCGCGAGCTCGCGGCTTTCCATGCGCCGCGCTTTGGTGTGGACCGCCGCCAACTGCGCGCCGGATGTCCTCCTACGCACATATCTCGGGCTGCGCAACTGGCAGGCCCGCCGCTCCGCGGTAGCCGCCAGCGATCCCAACCGGAGTGTCGCGGGGCTCGGCGCCGCCGGCCTAAACTCCACCGCTGAATAATATGGCCCCAGCTATTCCTCGCACTTCGAATCTCGAGTACGCCGTGGTTCAGCGGTCTCCCATCGCCGCGCTCCTCGATAAGTTCGCGTTCGGTCTCCTGTGGGGCTTCGTGCTGGATATTCCCATGGAAGGCAATACGATGGTCGCTGGTTTCGTCATCACGCGCTGGCTGGGGATGCTGGCTCTGGGGGTTGCCCTTTTCCGCTGCGCGATGACGCGCACTATGCGCAAGCCCTGTCTCCTGCACGCCTGGATGGCCGCGTTCGTGGTGTGGGTGGCGCTGAGTCTCGCTTGGACCATCGATACCGAGATGACCATTTCCCGCCTCGGATCCTACGTGCAGTTGCTGATCATGGTGTGGCTGATTTGGGAACTCGCCACCACCGAAAAACGCTGGGCCAGCCTGCTGTTCGCTTTCTGTATAGGCGCCGGCCTGAGTTCCATCAACGCCATCAAGATGTTGCATACAGGCATGACCGACGGTTCGGAAGAAGCACAGAAACTGGCTGAATACGGACGCTTCGCTCCCACCGGCTTCGATCAGAACGAATTCGCCCTGGTGCTGGCCCTGAGCGTTCCCATGGCTATCTACCTGTTGACACGGGAAAAGTCGTTCTGGAAATCCGCGGTGTGTTGGGTGGAATTAGGGTTGGCCGGTTTCGGGATTCTGTTAAGCGGTTCGCGCGCTGGGTTGCTTTGCCTGGTTGTGACTTCGGTGATGGTGCCGTTGGCGATGCCTCGTTTCAGTCCCGGCAAGCGGCGCTTGCTCTGGGTCGTGCTCCCCTGCGTGGCGGTTTGTGCCGCCTCTTACGTACCCGCCGGCACTTGGGAACGCTTAATGACCACCGGCTCCGAACTTTCGGCGGGCACATTGGATCACCGCACCGTCATCTGGGCCGCCGGCGTAAGCGTCTTCCGCCAGCATCCCTTAATAGGCATCGGATCGGGTGCGTTCGCGACCGCCGTGGGAGGCATCATCGATATCTTCTACGTGGCTCACAATTCGTTTCTGTCCATTCTCGTGGAACTGGGTGTGATAGGGGAAATGATTCTGCTGGGGCTCATGGCCAGCATGTTCTACCTCGCCAGCCGCATGCGCGGGCTCGACCGCTGGCTCTGGGTCATTCTCCTGCTGACCTGGTCCGTCGGCGTCTCTTCGCTGACCTGGGAGTACCGCAAAGCCACCTGGTTCCTCTTCGCCATGGTGGCCGCCGAAGCGGGCTTCGCAACCACCGTTCGCCCAAAGACTGTCCAAGGCCAGGTTCGCCGTTTCTTATGACTTCTACGACTAATCCTATTCGTCCGCGTGTCCTTCAGATCTTGCCCATTTTGGGCGTGGCCGGCGCTGAACGGATGGCCGCCCAACTCGCACTGGGGCTGGCGCCTTCTTACGAAGTGGGCGCCGTCGGGATGTACTCCTTTATCGATAGCGTCCCCGAGCAGGCCATGCGGGCCGCCGGCATCCGGCTCTGGTCGCTGAACAAGCGCGAGGGCTTCGATGTTCGTATGTTTCCCCGCTTAGATCGCGTATTGCGCGAGTTTCAGCCGGATATCGTTCACACCCATCTCTACTTGTTGCGCTATTCGCTGCCGCCGTGCATTCGCCGCCGCATTCCCATTCTGGTGCACACGGTACACAATCTGGCGCAGCGGGAAGCCGACGCCGCCGGGCGCGCGATCAACTGGATGGCGCTCGGCAAGCGCGTGATTCCGGTGGCCGTTTCGCGAAGTGTGGCCGACAGTTTGCGCCAGGTCTATCGCATCGAGGATCCCGTCACCATTCCCAACGGTATTCGGGCGGGCGAATTCCACCCCGATCCGGCCGCCCGCGCCGAATGGCGTCGCGCCATGGGATTCGGCGAGCGGGATTTCCTGTTCGTCTCCACCGGACGCCTCACCCCGCAGAAAAATCCGCTGTTGCTGCTGCGCGCGTTTCGGGCGATGACGAGTTTCGAAGCCCACTTGATCCTGGTGGGTCAGGGACCGCTCCAGAGCCAGGTCGAGGAGGAGGTGCGCGCGGCGGGACTCGGGCACCGGGTTCACGTGTTAGGCTTTCGCGACGATATCCGCGAGTGCCTGGCGGCCGCCGATGCGTTCGTTTTGTCGTCGGATTGGGAAGGCCATCCTCTGGGCGTAATGGAAGCCATGGCATGCGGGTTGCCGGTGGTCGCCACCAGCGTGGGAGGCGTTCCGGAAGTAGTTGAATCCGGCCCCGAGGGGTTGCTCGTGCCGCCTGGCGATGCGGCCTCTCTCACTGGAGCCATGCAGTTTCTGCTGGATAATCCCCAGCGCCGCGCGGCCATGGGACAAGCTTCCCGCCGCCGTGCCGCGGCCGAGTTCAGCGAGGAAACCATGGTCCAAGCTTACGACCGCTTGTACAGGAGCAAGCTCGCGGCGGTCTTCGGCGCCCCCCGCGGCGCCAACGTCGCTGCAGCCGCGGAAGTCCGATGAAAATTGTCTACGTAACCGCCAGCATGCCGTACGGCCCCGGTGAGACCTTTCTCATCGACGAAGTGCGTGAGCTGCGCCGCCGCGGCCATCAGGTGTTGGTAGTGCCTCGCTCGCCGAAACGTGCCGCCGTACACGCGCCGTTCCTCGCCGATAGCGCGCTCCGCGAAGACCTTTACTCGTACCGCGTGCTGCGCGATGCGTTGCGGGTGTTTCCGGCGGTCCGCGCGCGTGCCGCATCGAGCGCCCTGGCATTACTGCGGGTCCGCCGCGCCGCGGTGGGAATGAAGAACCTGGCGATCCTGCCCAAAGCGCTCTGGCTGGCGCGCACCGCGCGGGAGTGGAAGGCCGATCATATTCACTGCCACTGGGCCGGGACCACCGCCAGCATGGCCATGGTGGCCAGCGCCGGCTCCGGCATCCCCTGGAGCTTTACCGCGCACCGCTGGGATATAGTCGAGAATAATGCCCTTGCAGCGAAGGTCCGCAGCGCCAGTTTTGTGCGGGTCATCTCGAATAATGGCCGGCGGCTCATGCGCGCCCTCGGCATCGACCACGACCAAATTCATGTGCTCCGCATGGGCGTGAACATCCCCGCGCAGGCCGCGTGGACGCCGCCCGCCCGGCCCGTCGTGTTGTGCCCCGCGAACCTGGTAGCCGTCAAAGGGCACCGCTTCCTGATCGAGGCGTGGCGCATTCTGCGCGACCGCGGACTCGATGGCGAACTGTGGCTCGCCGGTGACGGCGAACTGCGGCGCCCTCTCGAAGACCTCGCTGCCAGGCTCCATCCCGGCGGCCACGTGAAGTTCCTGGGTGTCGTCAACCACGAGCGGCTTTTGAGCTTCTACCAGTCCGGCTCCGTTTCCGCCGTGGCTCTGGCTAGTGTGGATCTGGGCCGCGGCGCTCACGAAGGCGTTCCCGTGGCTCTTGTCGAGGCTATGAGCTATGGCGTTCCGGTAGTCGCCACCAACACCGGGGCCATTCCCGAGCTGGTCAATGCCAACACCGGAATTCTGGTCCCGCCCGCCAACGCCGCCGCTCTGGCCGAGGCGCTCGAACGCGCCTTAACTCAGAGGTTCGCCGTGCGCGCCGCCGCTCTCGGCCGCCAGTATGTGGTCGAGCATCACGACGTCTCCACTATCGCGGCCACCCTCGAACGCTGGTTCGCCGCAGCCACCGTTCGACCGGAGCGCGCGGTCGGCTCGGTTCTGTGCGCGCAGGATCAGGCATGAGCCACATCGGAAATTTCGTGCGCCGCTATGTCCAGCCGCTCTGTGAGCGGATCGCGGCTGCTTTCGCCTTGCTGCTGCTTGCGCCCGTTTTCGCGCTGGCGGCCGTGGCTATAGTAATCGAGAGCGGCCGGCCCGTTTTCTTCTTGCAGACGCGCGTGGGCCGCGGTGGGAAGCCCTTCCGCCTCTTCAAGCTGCGCTCCATGCGGGTGGGCGCCGCGGGGCGCTCCATCACCGCCGGCGGCGATCCGCGCGTTTCCCGCGTGGGCGCGCTGCTCAGAAAGTACAAGCTCGACGAGCTGCCCCAACTCTGGAACATTGTGCGCGGCGAAATGCAATTCATCGGGCCGCGTCCCGAGCTGCCCGCCTATGTCGAACCGCAAGACGCGCGCTGGCGCGCCGTGCTGCGCGAAAAACCGGGAATCACGGATCTCTCCACCCTGGTCTACCGCAATGAAGAAGAAATCCTGGCGCGATTCCCCGATCCCGAACGCGCCTATCGTGAAGAGCTGCTTCCGCGCAAACTCGAGCTCAGCGCCGCCTACGGGCGCGTGCGCAACCCCGGCGCGGACCTCAAGCTGATCCTGCTGACCGCCCGGTACAGTTTTCTGCCTAACGGCTTCGATTCCAATCGAATCCTCAAAACCTTTCTGGAGCGAGCATAATCGTGCACCCGTACATACCCTTTCACAAGCCGTCCATCGATCACGCTGAAATCGAAACCGTAACCGCCACCTTGAGTTCGGGCTGGCTCACCACCGGACCGCGCACGGCGCAGTTCGAAAAGGAGTTCCGCGAGTACGTCGGCGCACCCTACGCTCTGGCGGTGAACTCGTGCACCGCCGCCTTGCATCTGGCATTGGCGGCCTTGGAACTCGGGCCGGGTGACGAAGTCATCACCACGCCCCTCACTTTCTGCGCCACCGTGAACACCATTATCCACACCGGCGCCACGCCCGTCATGGCCGATATCGGCCCGGACGGCAACATCGATCCGGATTCGATCCGGCGCCGCATCACCCCTCGCACGCGCGCCCTGTTGCCGGTGCATTACGGCGGCTTGCCGTGCGATATGCGAAAGATCTGGCGCATCGCGCAGGACCACGGCCTGTACGTGGTGGAAGACGCGGCTCATGCCCTGGGCAGCCACTATGAAGGATCCCCTATCGGCGCCGGTTTGCCGCGCGCCGGTCTATGTAGCGACGCGGTCGCCTACAGCTTTTACGCCACCAAAAGCCTGGCCACCGGCGAGGGCGGAATGGTCACCTGCCATCGCGAGGATCTCCTCGAGCGCATGCGCGTGCTCTGTCTCCATGGCATTTCCAAGGACGCCTGGAATCGCTACGGACAAAACGGAAACTGGTATTACGAAGTGGTCGAGCAGGGCTTCAAGTACAATCTGAGCGATGTTCAGTCCGCCATCGGCGTAGCGCAACTGAGCAAACAGGAGCGGTTCATCGCACGCCGCACCGCGCAGGCGCGCCATTACGCTGAACAACTAGCCGGTGTCGAGGAAATCGAGTTGCCCGAAGGTTCCGGCGGTACGCGTCACGCCTGGCACCTGTATCCCATCCGCCTCAACCTCGACAAGCTAACCATCGACAGGAGCGCTTTCATTTCGGCTCTGAAAGAAAAGGGAATCGGAACCAGCGTGCACTTCATCCCCATCCCCCTGCATCCCGCTTACGCCGAATTTCCCGGGTTGGCCCAGGAAACGTGCCCCAATGCCATGGCCCTCTATGAGCGCCTGGTATCGCTTCCCATTTACCCCGATCTTTCGTTCGAAGAGATCGATTACATCGCTTCCAGCGTGAAAGCCACCGCGCGGGAAGCCAGACGGGTCCAAACAGTCATGACCGCGCGATAAGTTGCGCTAAACTTCCACACCTATGCGATTCGGAATCCTGACCCAGTATTACCCGCCCGAGATCGGCGCCCCGCAGGCGCGTCTCTCCGAACTGGCGGCCTGCCTGATCCGGCGCGGTCATGAAGTGACCGTCCTCACCGCCATGCCCAACTATCCCGCTGGGCGCATTCACCAGGGGTATTCCGGACTCCTGCGCCGCGAAACCATGGCGGGAGCCCGCGTGATCCGCACCGCCATTTACCCGACCCGGGCCCTGGGCGCGCGCCGTCTAGCCAGCTACGGTTCGTTTGTGGCATCGTCTTCCGCGCTCGGCCTCTTCGCGCTGCCCCGGCTGGATTTACTGATGACCGAAAGCCCGCCGCTGTTTCTCGGCTTCGCCGGTTTCTTCTTGAGCCGCATGAAGCAGGCCCGCTGGATATTCAACGTCTCCGACCTCTGGCCGGAAAGTGCCGTTCGCCTGGGCGCTGTCCGCGATGGCTTGGCGCTCGATCTTGCCTGGAAGCTCGAAGCTTTCTGCTACCGGAAAGCCTGGCTGGTGAGCGGGCAAAGCCGCGAGATTCTCGACGATGTCACGCGCCGCTTTCCGCGCGTCCCCGTCTGGCATCTCTCCAACGGCGCGCAACCCGAATTGTTTTCCCCGCAGGCACGCTCCGTGGAGGCTCGGCAAAAGCTCGGCGGCGGAAGCTGCATCGCGCTCTATGCCGGCCTTCACGGTATCGCGCAGGGGCTGAACCAGATCCTGCGCGCGGCGGAAATGCTCCGCGACGTGGGAGGCTTGCGAATCGCCCTCATCGGCGAAGGTCCGGAGAAAGCCGCGTTGGTGCGCGCCGCGCGTGAACGCGGTCTCTCCAACGTCACCTTCCTCGATCCCGTGCCGCGCGCCCAAATGCCCGAACTGCTCGCCTCGGCGGACCTGGCATTGGTTCCGCTCAAGGAACACTTGCCCGGCGCCGTGCCCTCCAAGATCTATGAAGCGATGGCGGCCGGCGTTCCCGTGGTATTGGCCGCTCAGGGCGAGGCGGCCGATGTGATTCGCCGGTCATCCTGCGGCGTGGCCGTGGCCCCCAACGATGCCGAAGCTCTAGCCGGGGCGGTTCGCGAGTTGGCCGCTAACGAACCTCAGCGTCGCGCCTTCGGCGAAGCCGGTCTGAAAGCCGCCTGGGGCGAATTCAATCGCCGCGCGATTCTCGATCGTTTTATCTCTCATCTGGAAAGGTCTTTACCTCATGCTCATCTGCAACGTAGTCGGAGCGCGCCCCAATTTCATGAAGATGGCGCCGATCGTTATCGAAATGAAGAAACGGCGGTTGCCTCAGATCCTGGTGCACACGGGGCAGCACTATGACGCCAACATGGCGGGCGTCTTCTTCGAAGAGCTCGGCATGCCGGAACCCGACATCTATTTGAAGGTCGGGTCCGACAACCATGCCCGCCAGACCGCGCGCATCATGCACGCCTTCGACGCGGTCTGCGACGAGCACCGCCCGGACCTGGTGGTGGTGGCGGGCGACGTGAATTCCACCCTGGCCGCCGCCCTGGTCGCATCCAAGCGCTCCATTCCCGTGGCGCATGTGGAAGCCGGCTTGCGCAGCTTCGATCGCGACATGCCCGAGGAAATAAACCGCGTCGTCACCGATTCCATCTCCGACCTCCTCTTCACTACGGAAGAATCCGCCAACCAGAACCTGCTCCGCGAGGGCGCACCCGCCGAACGCATCTTCTTTACCGGCAATTGCATGATCGATACGCTCCTCAAACACGTCGCCACCGCTTTGGCCCGCGAACCTTGGAATGAGTTCGGCGTCGAGTCGGGCCGCTACGCTTTACTTACCCTGCATCGGCCTTCCAACGTGGATTCGGTCGAGACCTTGCAAGCGCTGCTCGGGGTGGTTGGCGAAGTGGCGCGGCGCATCCCCGTGATCTTTCCGGCCCACCCCCGCACCACGGCCGCCTTGTCGCGCGCTGGTTTCGCCGCGCCTTCTAATGTCAAGCTGTGCGACCCGCTATCGTACCTGTCGTTTCTTGGCTTGATGGCGCGCGCGGCGTTCGTCATGACCGATTCCGGCGGCATCCAGGAGGAGACCACGGCGTTGGGCGTACCGTGTCTGACTCTGCGCGCCAACACGGAGCGGCCCGTAACGGTCACGTCGGGCACTAACCGGCTGGTCGGCGGCGATGTCGCGTGCCTGCCCGGGCTGGTGGATCGAATTCTCGCCGGCGACTGGCCCACCGGCCAACGCCCGCCTTTATGGGACGGCCAAGCGGCGCGCCGCGTGGTCGGTGCCCTGGAAAGTTGGAACGAAACCCGGACGGCCCCGCAGGCCGCCCCCATGCGTTTGGCTGCTGTTTGAAGAAGTAGTGACGGATTGGGATCCGATGCCACACATCAAACGTAGAGAAGTGCTTCTTTTGCCGCTAGTGGTACTGGCCGCGCTGTCGCTGACGGTGGCTTTCCTGCTGCGATTCGAGTTTGCTCTCGATGCCGCCGAAATACGGCTGCTGGCATTCGCCCTGTGCCTGGTTATCCCGCTAAAGGGACTGGCGTTTTACGTCTTCCGCCTGCATCGAAGCTGGTGGCGGGTAGTGGGGCTGTTCGACCTGCTACGCATCTGGCTGGCCAACCTGACCGGCTCGGCGGTCGCATGCATTGCCTGCGCCGTGGCGCTGGGACCCTCGTTCCCTCGCTCTGTCTATATCATCGATGCTCTGATCTGTTTTCTGCTTACCGCCGGGCTTGAGTTCAGCCTGCGCGTGTATCTCGAGGTTGTGGCCCCGCGAAACAGCGAGGGCGGCCGGCAGAAACACATCCTTATATATGGAGCCGGCGCCGCCGGCTTAACCCTGGCCAAGGAAATCCGCTCGAACCCCAAACTGGGAACCCGTATCGCCGGCTTCCTGGATGACAATCCCACCAAGTGGAAAGGCGCCATGCTCGGGATTCCCGTGCTGGGCGCCGGGCGCGACGCCGCCACCCTGGTGACCCGCGCCAAACGCCGCCAGGATGGTATCAGCGAGATCGTCATCGCCATGCCCTCCGCCAGCGGCAAACAAATGCGCGCCGCCATCGCCAATTGCCGGACTGCCGGCGTGCCGTTCCGCACCGTCCCCGGCTTGGGCGAGCTGCTCGTGGGCAAAGTGTTGAGCTCCCAGATTCGCGATGTGTCCGTAAACGACCTGCTGGGGCGCGCCCCCGTCCGCATCGACGAAACGAAAATTCGCGAATTCATCGCCGGCCGCACCGTCCTGGTAACCGGCGGCTGCGGCTCCATCGGCTCGGAGTTGTGCCGGCAACTGGGCCGCTTCAATCCCGGCAAGCTGGTGATCTTCGACCAGGCCGAAAGCGAGATGTTCATGCTCGCCCTGGAATTGCAGGGTCTCTATCCGTCGCTCAAGCTGGTCACCGTCCTGGGCGATATCGCCCGCATGCCGCGCGTCATGGAAACCCTCGAAAAGCATTCCGTGGACGTCGTGTTTCACGCCGCGGCCTACAAGCATGTGCCACTGGTGGAAGCCAACATCATCGAGGCGGCGGAGAACAACGTTCTCGGTACCTACAATGTGGTCCAGGCGGCCCACCGCTGCGGGGTCGACAAGTTCGTGATGATTTCCTCCGACAAGGCCGTGAATCCCTCGAGCATCATGGGCGTCACCAAGCGCGTCGCCGAGTTGATCGTCTCCGCCATGCCCCTCGACGGCCATCCCCGCACCAGCACCTTCGTCTCGGTGCGTTTCGGCAACGTTCTGGCCAGCGCCGGCAGCGTGGTGCAGATCTTCAAGAAACAGATTGCCGCGGGAGGCCCGGTCACCGTCACTCACCCCGACATGCGCCGCTATTTCATGAGTATTCCGGAGGCTGTGCAGCTCGTGCTGCAAGCTTCCGCCATGGGAAACGGCTCCGAGATCTTCGTGCTCGATATGGGCGAACCGGTGCGCATCGTGGACCTGGCGCGGAATATGGTCCGGCTCGCGGGTTTCGTGCCGGACGAGGATATCGAGATTCAGTTTAGCGGACTGCGCCCGGGAGAAAAGCTCTTCGAGGAGTTGTGCATGGATGGGGAAGATATGCTGCCCACCTATCACGACAAAATCAAAATCTTCCGCTCCGAGAAGCCATCCCCCGGTTCCATCGCCAACTGGATTGAGACCCTCCGGTTTTTGTTGAAAGAGGCGGATTCGGACGCGGTCAAACGTCACCTCATAGCCCTGGCTCCGACCTACCGTAAGGGAATGACGCACGTTATGACCGCTAGCGACGGCCAGATTGTGGAAGCGAGCGTATGATCCCGCCGTTCGATCGCATGGTAAAGAGGCTCTCGGGAGGTTTTGTCCTCGCCTTCCACGAGGTGCCTCCCGCCCGTTTCATTGAGCTGGTCGAGACCCTCTCCGCGTTTCGCATCGTGCCTCTATCGGAGTTGGTGAAGCGCATCAGCGATGGCAGATCGGCCAACGGCCTCTTCGCCATCACTGTGGACGATGGCGTCGGCGAGACCGTCCGCTCGCTCGCCGGGGTGTTGCGGGCGAAGGGCTGGCCCGGCACCTTCTACCTGCCGACCGCCTATATCGATTCCGGCGGCGGAATGCCATTCCAATGGTGGCGCCGCATCGCCCCGCTGCTGCCGGCGAGGCCCATCCGACACGATGGCCAGATTATCGACCTTTCCCCGAAGGGTGCACTGGCCGGACTGTCGCGCAGAATGGAGAGGGAGTGGCGCACTCAACGTCCGGAAAGCTATATGCCGCTCCTGGAGCGTTTGATCGAGGTCGCCTCGGCCGAGGGCGGCTTGACCCGCGAGCAACTGCAACCGGCTGCTGCCATTACGCCCGCCGAGATTCGGGCATTGGGCCGGAATGATCTGATCCGCTTCGAGAGCCACGGGATTTCGCACACCGCCGTGTCCTCCATGAGTCCCGAGGGGATCGCGGTCGAGATGCAAGCCAGCCGCGACCGTGTGGCCGAACTTTCGGGCCATCCCTGCCGCCATTTCTGTTACCCGTTTGGGAGTCCTGAGAGCATCGGTCCTATCGCTCCCGTCATCGCGCGCCGCTTCTACGATTCCGCAACTACCATGAGCCTGGGCAGTGTGGATCGGGGCAGTCTCTGGCTGCTTCCACGTATTCCCTTATACCCGGAGAATTCCAGGATCGTAGCCGAATGCAAGGTCGTCTTGAGCCGCTACAAAAAAAATGAGCGCCAGCCGGCGGCGCGCGCATGAGGATGCGCGCCTTCCGCCTGCCAGCGCTCTATCTTTCAATTCTTACTGCTTGGCTTTGACTTACTACTTCAAACTAAGGCTTCGTACACGCATAGAGCGATGCTACTTGCGCCGCGGTCAAAGCCTGGTTATAGACCATTACATTACCGATCAAACCCTTGGCGAAGTACGTTTGGCCGGCGTCCGTGCCGATGTAAAGGCCGTACTGATACGTGGGCAGCGTAAAGCCGGAGGCGAACGTGTTGGCGCTCATCGATACCGGCGCGCCGTTAATGTAACCGGTCACCGTCCCGTTGGAGAGAGTGAATACCACGTGCACCCACGAGCCCATGGGAAGCGAATAGTTCATTTCGGCATAGCTCGATCCGGCGGTGAGCTGCGGAATATGGTTGCTTCCGTTCAGCTTCACGTCCCAATCGTAGTTCTTCGAAACGATCCGCTGATCGTCACCCGTAACGTTGCTGGCATTGACCCAGAAGGCAACCGTCATGGCCTTCGAGAATTCGAGCGAGCTGCTCTCGGGAACGCTCACGTATGCGGCCGCCCCGGGGAAAGACAGAGCCGTGCCGTACGAACCGGTGGCCCAAGTGAGTCCGCCCACCAACGTGCCGGTGTTGCCGTTGCTGGAGGTATCGATTGCTTTGGTTCCCGAGCCCGTGGTGAAAGTCCAATCGGCGGCCAGGCCTTGGACAACCGGTGCGGCCACAGTCAGGGTAACGGCGGCCGAGGCAGCCTCAAATCCAGTCGAACCGGTAAGGGTGATTCCGAAGGTCCCCGTCGCCGCGCTGGAGGAGGCCGTAAGCGTCACTGTACTGCTGCAAGTGGCGGTGCAACTGGATGGAGAGAAGCTGGCGCTCACGCCGGCCGGCAGGCCCGTGGCCGTAAAGGAGACGGCCTGGGCCGCACCCGTCAGCAGTTTGGCGGTCACGGTATCGGTGGTGGAACTGCCCGGAGTGGTCGTCACTGTCCCTGCGGAAGCGGACGTGGAGAAGGTGAAGGCGACCGGAGCCGGTGGAGGCGGCGTGGCCGTTGTGAACGTGTAATTGCTCGAGGTTCCCAGCGTCCCCGCGGAATTATGCGACAGAACGGCGTAATCGTAAGTGGTCGAAGCGGTCAAACCGCTCAGGGTTACCGAATGCTGCGTCACCATCGAGGTGTTGTCTGCCGTCGTCGTGCCATACCCGGCACTTTGGCCATACTCGACCGCGGAATCGGCCTGCGTACTGCTGGTCCAGGTGATGGTCGCGCCGCTGGTGGTGATGTTCGAGGCTGCTACCGCCGAAATCACCGGAGGTTTTGCGACCGGATACTCGTAGGCGCCGATACAATATTCGGGGCCCTGCGGCCGGGCAAGTCCGTTGATGTCGGTTGTCACGGCGGGAATCGTCATACCGGAGTCAATGGCCGGGCTGCCCGCCTGCAGTTGGAAATTGTTCGTAGCGTTAACGAAATTCGGATTGGCGCTGATGGCGTTGGATACCGAGCAAGTCACGGTACTGCCGCCGCAGCTTTCAGACGGGCTCATCGTGCCGTTGTACACCAGGTTCGTGTTAAGCGTGCAACTCGAGGCGC
>Ga0326728_10000615_pt1 | contig 137093 bp, 114 predicted proteins | sample MB3enrmetagenome_FD_207602 | JGI IMG/M metagenome (GOLD analysis project Ga0326728, IMG submission 207602) | Lab enriched peat soil microbial communities from McLean, Ithaca, NY, United States - MB31MN | ecosystem: Environmental > Terrestrial > Soil > Wetlands > Peat | place: USA: New York...
GTCCAACTCGCGCATACAGGCGATCTTCAATTCGCGGGAATATTCTTGTCGGGGCACCAGCATTGTTCTCCTCCGTTCACTGTAGCTGGCCCCTTAATTTCCTGTCTCAGTTTTTGGGTGCACTCCAGTTAATCGCCTTCCCCCTCCACCATAGCCTTTCCCATCCCAATTCGAAGATCGCAAAATGCAAGTGCGGCGCGCGCGCATCCGCATTTCCCGTCGATCCTACAAAACCGATGACATCGCCACGCTCGACCCGCATTCCCTGCCGCAGCCCTTTCGCGTATCCGTCCAAGTGCGCATAGTAAAAGCAATACACTCCCATGTCATCGAACTGGTAGATCGTGTTGCCGCCTGGTTTGCTGAGAAACAGCTTGCGGATGGTTCCAGATACTACCGCATGCACCGGTGTCCCTCTCGGCTCCAGAATGTCGATCGCCTCATGCCGATGTCCGTTATGAACTTCTTCGAAAGTATCCTGCAGATTCGCGAGGGCCAGCCCGCTGATGGGCGGAATCATGTCGGGACTGAAGGAGGTCGCTCCGAAGGCAAGAATCAATGGGAGAAGCACGGCAATACTAACGCAGTGCTTCACCTCCCGGTGCCCGGTGTGCCGCCTCGAAGCAAGTGCCGCAGATTCATCCACAAACCAGTTCTTCATCCTGATCTCTCGAGATTCCGATCTGTGCTATGCCGGCGGGACTGTTCCGGTCTCATTTCTAGTGACTGTCTTCCGCCGGAGATTGCTTCTTCGCCTGGAACCTTCAGTCCACTTCACGCCTGCCGAAGGTTTAGCCTGCGTAGTCTCGTAGCCATTCTCGTCGCGAACTTCTGCTGTTAAGCCGAGCTTAGCGGCCGTCTGGGTATCAAGCTGGCCAGTGACAAGAAGATTCTCAGCCTTCTGATAGGCACGAATACTCGCTTGGGTCCGTAGACCGAACACACCATCAAGCTTCCCGTGATAGCATCCTTTGTCCTGCAGAGCTTGCTGCATCCTTATTACGTTGTCTGGACGCACGATCCCTGGCACTGCTGCGCTGAGCTTGGGTCCCGAAGCGAGCGGCGTCGAGCGTGGTCCTGAGATCCCTATCGCCAGTAATAGGAAGGCAATCCCAGTGCACGCGACTTTGCCGACTAAAAGCATTTTTTCCTCGATTTAAATGTTGCCCATAGACTCGCTCACTTTCCCGGCCAATACTGTGCACAACCGCTCATGTCGTGAGCCGTCAATCACAGCCTCGCTCAATCCGCTCAATCCATGCCTTACGTGAATTGGAGCCATCCAAAAAAGTGCAGGGCGGGCTAGTCGTTTTCGGTTGCTTACCCTGTTCCGGTGAGTGATAAAATATAAAAAGAGTTGTCTAGGCAGACAGGTGCCTAAGGAGGTGCCTATGTCTCCTGCTCGCCAGACCAACCGTTCTCCAGGCGAAGGAAAGTCGCCCCGCCAAGTCTCAAGCGACCCGACCCTCCAAACAGCGCCTAATGCCATGGGCCCAAGCCTAGTGGCCAAGAAGAAACGGGATTTCGACCCCCATGCATTCCTCGCGACCATCGGCGAGGGCAGAAAATCTGTGCTCTTCCGGCAGAAACAAGGAATCTTTGCCCAAGGGGATGCCGCGGATGCAGTGTTTTATATCCAGACGGGCAAGGTAAAACTCACAGTGGTCTCGAAGACGGGCAAAGAAGCGACGATCGGCATATTAACCGACGGATACTTTTTCGGCGAAGGTTCACTTGCGGGCCAGCCGCTTCGGATGTGCTCTGCAACCGCTATGACGGATTGCGCTACTTTGCGAATCGACAAGAAAGCCATGATGCAAGCGCTTCATCGGGAGCACGAGTTTTCTGACCTGTTCGTGGCTTATTTGTTAGCGCGGAACATCCGTTACGAAGAAGACCTGGTTGATCAGCTTTTTAATTCGAGCGAAAAGAGGCTGGCACGGATCCTTTTGCTGCTTGCTCATTTTGGCAAGGAAGGGATACCCCAGACTGTCGTTCCCAAGATCAGTCAGGAGATGCTGGCGGAAATGATCGGCACAACCCGCTCGCGGGTGAGCTTTTTCATGAACCGGTTCAGAAAATTGGGCTTCATTCACTACAACGGTGGGCTGCAAGTCCACAGCTCGCTGCTCAATGTCGTCTTGCACGACTAGCTGTTCCCAGTGCAATTCCCCAAGAAACAAGGTGGCAACGGCTCGGGTGAGACTGGGTGTGCGCACCACAGCAAGTCAGTAGTTTGAGCAGTTCTGAACAGTTTCCTAAGCCGAAGTATTGAAATTGTTGCTAAAGTGAACCATGCCCGTAGATACCTTAGTGGCGGCTCCGAACCACGATAGTTCTTTGCATCAACGATAAAGAGGACGAGAGGACGTGCAGTAATGCGAGGGATCTGCAAACAGAATCTTCACTCTCGACAAATGGTGAGGCGTGCGGGCGAGCGTCGTCTAGAGGCAGCACATGGCTTCTGCTACGGGCCGCTAAGAAGCGCCCGTCGTACCGGTTGCCGAATTTAGCGCGGGAGGTGGTGCGAGATGCTGTGCCAACGCCTCCTGAGCCCGCGTTGTAGCGATCAGTAGGAGCCGGTCCCCTGGTTGCAAGATGGTTTCGGGCCGCGCCAGCAGGACCGACTTGCCCCGCAATACGGTCACAATCTTCGCATCGGCGATTGGCCCACTGAGAGTGCGGGATTGAATCGCCTTTCCCACCCAAGGACTTTCGGGCCGCAGCGCGCCAACCGTTAATTGCGAGCCATCCGGAAGATCTAATGCGAGCCCCGACTGCAAAAGGGCTGCGAGATGAAGATGGGTAACTTGCGGGGGTAACAAGATCTTGCCCTCATCCAAGAGTCGTAGTGCAAGCCGGACGTTTTCAGCACGATGCGCCGGCGAATCTGCTCGTGCTGCCACCTGCGCTTCGTACAGGCTGCCGTACTTGAAAAACGACGAGAGCTTGATTTGAATCAGGAAACTCAGCATCACCGCGAGCCCGGCGGGAACGAGAAGCTGGTAGCCGCCCGTCATCTCCGCAACCATCAGCAACGTCGCAATCGGGACGCGTGCTGCACCACCGAAAACCGCTGCCATCCCAACAATGACCAAGTCCGCTGGAGGATGATGGAAGATTCCGGCAAAGACTCCGCCCAGCATCGAACCGACGAACAGGCTCGGGGCAAACACGCCGCCGGAGCCACCGGACGAAACGGTAAGGGACAATGCCAACATCTTGGCGACAAGTAGAACGAGAAGTAAACGCAGGGCCAACCGACCGTCGATCGCTTCCTGAATCCAGCCGTAGCCGCCACCCAGCACCTGAGGCAATCGCAAAGCCAGCAAGCCGACTCCCAGCCCACCGATGGCCGGCTTGATCCATGCGGGAACGCGTAAGGCGGCGAATGCATCTCTTAGACGATAAAATATCTCAGGCAGAATTGCGGCGACGATGCCGCTCGCTACCCCTAACGCAACGTACCAACCATAATCTGCAAGACCCGCGGCGTACGGGTGGGACGGAACTCGGAACAATGACTGCCAACCGACGAACCACCCGTTCACGGCATATGCCACAATAGCGGCAAGCATGCAGTAAATGAGAGCCTCGGACTCGAAGTCCATGCCTCCATAGAGCACTTCGACGGCGAATATGGCCGTCCCAATCGGTGAACGGAAGATAGCAGAAAGCCCAGCCGCCATCCCCATTAAGACCAGCAATCGTCTCTCTCGCTCGGGCCGATGGAGTACCTTTGCGTATACCGAACCGAAACCCGCCGCGATCAGAGCTGTGGGACCCTCGCGGCCAGCTGATCCTCCGGAGCCAATGGTGATCGCCGAGGCAAGCATCTTCACTGGGGCCACTCGCGCCCGAATGATCCCACCAGTCCAGTGAAGCGCTTTTACGACGGTATCCGTACCATGGCCCTCTGTTTCGGGTGCCAGGCCATAAACGAGGGCGCCGGATATCAGTCCCCCTAAGGTTGTGGCCACCGGCACAAGCCATAATCCATGGGGACCGATGAGTTCTCGAAGGACTCCGCCCTCTTCCGGGAGTCCTGGGGGGCGGTAACCGGCGAGCCAAACCAGAAAAATCTTCTGAGACAGCCGCAACATCCAGGTGAATAGTTGCGCGCTCAGACCGCCGATAATGCCAAGGACAACCGAATCTAGAAGCAGTCGCGGCTTGTCTCCGTTCTGCACGATACGTTTGTACCATCATTCCGACGGATTGACCGACCGACACCGCTGACGACCATATTGCTCAGAAAGCTGCCGCAGTCCGAGATTTTCGCCAATTACTCGTCTAGTAAGGATCGCTCGCATCGCGAGTCGCTATCGGCGAAGTTGCTTTCCTCAGTTGTTCAAGCTCGACCTGAACTTTCGCCCACTCTTTTGGCTTGCGCTTGGTCGCGTAAGGCGCATCCGGATGTCCGAAGAATTCCAGCAGTTCGGTCCGAAGTTCCGGCGAAGCACCACTAAAGTTCTGCTTGGCGAGCGCGTCGAGCAGTTCTGCTTGGGCCTCATCGTTGAGCCGATATTTGCCGGGACCCGTCATACCGCCAGTGTCAAAATTGTCGTTGGGCAGGTCCAGATGGCCGGTGGATTCCTGGTCAAGCAGGTTCCGGTAACGTTGCAGGCTTGCGTCGAAGCTAGCTTCGAACATGCGTTCCGCTTGGGGCGTCGGCGTCCGGAGTTGCAGCACTCTAAGCGGACCTATCTTGGGGAGAATTTTCACCAGAAAGGCGAGAAATCTTTCGCCAAAAGTGGGCGGCTGATATGCCTTTCCCCAGTTCTTGTGGTAGCTCGCGCGTGACAGATTATAAAGAAACTGTCTTTTGGTGATCCCAGGCTGGTCCTTCAGGATCTGGTCTTTCTTCAAGCTCCAGGCAATGCGGGTCGCTTTGGGGAGAAGCTGGCTGACGTCATAACGGTAAGAACCGAGCACCTTGTCTTCATCCGAGAGCACGCTCTTCAGATCCAAACCGTAGGTTTCCTGAAACGCTTGTTCCAGCAGAGGAACTGACACCTCAAAGCCGATGAAGTCATGATAACTAGTTGGAGCATAACGTCCCTGCGCGACTTCCAGCACGTCGAATCCAAATTCGGTTTTAACGTGCGCCAGCGGGTTTTCCTCATATGTGACCACGTCGCCATATTTCCTTTTCAGCTTCGGATACAGGATAGGCACCGAAAGATTCACCGCCATGAGGTGGCCTTCGTTGTCCGCGGCGTAGTGAGAGAGGGCGCCGAGCGCAAATGCGTAGCCGTCGAGATCTTTGGAATCGCGCAGCAGAGCTAGGACAAAGTCTCCGCTCCGCACATAGTGGGTCAAGTCGCTGAAGAAATGACTTCCGTGCGGATAATAACCCATGTCCTGGATGATGGCACCGCCAGAGGCATACCCGTGTGCTTCTTTGAGTTCGTCCGCCGTAGCCTTGGGGAAACGCTTCACCAGTAACGGGCGTATGTTGGTGTCCCATGCGCTGTCGATGATGGCCTCATGCGCAAGCACGGCATAGGCCGCGCACTGGATTGGCCAGCCAACGGACAAGAGAACCGCCAGCACTAGCGCGCACACTCTCGTGACCGGCGTTCTGCATCCGCCGCGTCGCATTCCGCCCATCTCTGCCGCCTCTTTGCGTCCTGAGAAATCTCCGCGTTCAACTGTACAGCACACCACGGGCAGGGTCATCTCACCAGGACTCGCCCCGACGCTTATGGCAGCACTCACTGAGCCAAATGGAATGTGGTCGTTATTGAACAGAAATGCTTTTCCCCAGTGTCTAGCATGTCGTTGTGGATTACCCGCCTTTGATCCGAAACTAGAAGAAAGAAATGGCGGGTGCGAAAGCCGAGAAGATTGTGAAACCCCGCTTGTTCGTGCGCGCAGCGTCGAACAACACGGCGGGATTTGGTACGAGGCAATGAAAAGGACCTCGAACATCATTTTCTTCGCGCAAACACGATGCTGCGAGCTGCGAAACATCCTGGGAATTCGTTCAGCAGTTAATGAACGACCATGAATTAAGACGCAGTTGATTAACGTCCCTGTCGCATCGATCTGCGCTGAGGAGTTGCACCCTGGCGAACTGAGCCGAGGTCTGGCTTCGATGAGTAGATTTTCAAAGCTGGAGGAGGATAAGGAAATGTTGAAACGTATTCTGATCGTCACAACGCTAGTTCTGCTTGTAACTCTAACCGCTGTCGCCTCAGACCGCGACGATGATGTGAATCGCACCAACAAAGCCACCCAGGTCTTCAAGGAGATCATGAACACCCCGGATCAGGGCATTCCTCAGGAACTACTGGAATCGGCGAAATGTATCGCCATCATTCCAGGAGACGTGAAGTTTGCTTTTATATTCGGCGGTAACTACGGCAGGGGACTGGCGACCTGTCGCACCGGCCATGGCTGGAGCGCCCCCCTGTTTTTGGCTATTGAGGGTGGCAGCGTGGGTTATCAGATCGGGGGCTCTTCCACCGACATCGTGATGCTCTTTATGAACGATCACGCCTTGCACAGTCTGCTCAGTGACAAATTCAAGCTCGGAGCCGACGCCTCTGTAGCCGCCGGGCCAGTGGGCCGGAACGCCGCTGCTGGCACCGATCTTAAACTGAATGCGGAGATTCTGTCTTACTCGCGTTCCAAAGGTGTTTTCATCGGAGTCAGCCTGAACGGAGCCGTGGTGCAAGCCGACAAAAGTGGAGACAGAGCCATGTATGGTCACAATGTAAGCCGCCATGAAATTCTTAGCGGCAAAGTTGCTGTTCCGGAATCGGCGCAGGCACTGCTGCACGAAGTTGGCGGATATGCCCATGAAGCCAAACTTCAATAGTGGACTCCATGCGACGGTTTTCGGAGGTATGCCTTCACAGTTGAATGGGTTGGAGGACTGCTCATCGGAGCAAGAACCCAACCCCTGAGATTTTCGAGAACCGTGGGGGAAGGTGCACGGAACCGACCGTGAGGATCGGTTCCGCGCGGAAGGCAAAGACAGAACAATAAGTGATCGGGACGTACCGAGACAGCAGGTGCTGCAGATATCCCGGGTGAGTAGGCAACTCCGGCGCTGCAGATTAAGTGGGTGGAGGCCAACGTGGCAAAAACGGCAGCTGGTGTGTCGGTGAATCCAGGTTCGACCGATGACCTTGTTCGTGATCTCGAAGACAGCGGTTACCCCGTGGATGGCTCGAGAGAGCAGCTTATCCGCCAACCAGAAGGTCTATCTGTCGAACTCGACCAGCACAGCACGCAGAGAACTTGCTCAACTCCAAGCGATGACAGAGCGACGACCGGTGGCGACGTAGCAGAACAAGACAATGCTGCAGGCATTGCCGGACGAGTTAGCCATTAAATCGGTGAAGGCCAGAGAAGGTTGCAGCAGCAGCCGCCGGCGACGAGTGGCTAAAGAGAACCGGGATGTTGAGGCATGAAGGTTTCGCTCGAAACCTCTAAATCGATGCGAGAAAACTCAGGACTCCGATCAGTACAGTTCGGAGGCCACGAGCAAAAGATCGCCGCAAAGAACGGACGCGATTGATGCCCAACTCTCGTTCAGACGCGCTGGTACTGTTCGGCGTGACCGGCGATCTCGCCCACAAGATGATCTTCCCAGCGCTCTACGCGATGGTGAAACGTGGCGCTCTCAAGGTTCCGGTAATCGGTGTCGCCTTCCCTAAGTGGAGCCTCGATCGTCTGCACAAACGCGTGACGGACAGCATCAAGCGTTCGGGTGGGATCGACAGCCATCGTGCCTTGCACCATCTTCTGTCCCTATTTAGGTATGTGAGCGGGGATTACAAAGCCCCACGCACGTTCACCGGGATAAAAAAGGAACTGGGTAGCGCTCGGCGCCCAGCCCACTACCTCGCGATCCCGCCTTCACTCTTCGAGACAGTGATTAAGGGACTCGGCGCCGCGAACCTGGCCGAGCGTGCGCGCGTCATTGTCGAAAAGCCATTCGGACGTGATCTGGCCTCCGCGCAGGAACTCAATCGAGTCGCGCACTCGGTGTTCCCGGAAAACTCGATCTTCCGCATCGACCACTTTCTCGGGAAGGAGGCGATCATGAATATTCTCTATTTCCGTTTTGCGAATTCGTTCCTGGAGCCGATCTGGAATCGCAACTACGTGGCCAGTGTTCAGATCACCCTGTCCGAGGATTTCGGCGTGGGGAAGCGCGGCGCGTTTTACGAAACTGCCGGCTGTTTGCGCGACGTGATCGAGAATCACCTCTTTCAAATCGTCGCCCTGCTGGCCATGGAAGCTCCCGCCGGTAGGGGCTTTGGAGCCGTGCACAACGAGAAAGCCAAGATCTTTGAAGCCATGCGCCCACTTAGGCCCGACGACTTGGTGCGCGGGCAGTACGCTGGCTACCGGAAGGAACCAGATGTGGCGAAGAACTCCGACGTCGAGACTTTCTGCGCACTACGCCTTTTCATCGACTCTTGGCGCTGGGAGGGGGTGCCATGGTATCTGCGCTCCGGAAAATACTTGGCAGATACGGCGACCGAAGTACTGGTGGAGCTTAAGCCACCACCGCAAAGGCTCTTCGCCGACTCAGCACCGACGACCGGTCCCGCCAACTACTTGCGCTTCCGGCTCTCCCCCAGCTCGGCCATCGCCCTTGCCGCTCGCGTCAAACTCGCGGGGAAGGAGTTCGTCGGGGACCAGCGGGAGCTGTACTTGTTCGAAGAACAGGACGGGGAGGAATCGCCTTACGAGCGGCTTTTGGGCGACGCCATGATGGGCGATGGAGCCTTATTCACCCGTGAGGACGCCGTTGAGGCCGCATGGGCGGTAGTCGATCCAGTTCTTAAGACCCACCACCGGGCTCGCCCCTACAAGCGCCACAGTTGGGGACCAAAAGAGGCGGATGCGATCATTGCTACAGACGGCTCTTGGCACAACCCCAGCCCCAAGGAGGCATCTGGACGATGAGCTTGCCTTGCTCACAGGAATGGCAGCCCATCATTGTTCCCGGAATTGTCTCTTGCTTCAACGAAGCCTCCGCCTCCTCGGGGATGAGCACTCTTGCTCAGACGATGGTCGCGTGAAGCGCTAACGTTGAGGTGTGCTACCAACCGCGTTAATTGTCCTCGGGCGGATCGCCGCTACAAGCAATATCTTGGCGAAGCAAGACTCGACAATGATTCGAATTTATCCGATAGCCACTAACGTATGACCAGGGTTTTCATAAATAACGGAGGGCGAGAAAAATGGCGAAGACTATAGGGATTGATCTCGGTACCACGAACTCGGTTGTTGCGATCGTCGAAGCCGGTGAACCTAAGGTGATTCCGAACGAGGAAGGTGGCCGAACAACACCCTCAGTGGTTGCCTTCACGAAGTCCGGGGAGCGACTCGTCGGCCAGGTTGCTAAGCGGCAGGCGATTACCAATCCCGAGAATACTGTTTTCTCGATCAAGCGCTTCATGGGCCGCCGCTACGATGAAGTCAAAGAAGAACTGAAAATGGTGCCATTCAAAGTCGACCCGGAGGCGGACCACGTTGTTATCCTCGCCGAGGGCAAACGATATACTCCACCAGAAATCTCGGCATTGATTCTTCAAAAGCTAAAGAAGGCGGCTGAAGATTACCTGGGTGAGAAGGTCACTGACGCAGTCATCACCGTTCCCGCATATTTCAACGACGCGCAACGACAGGCAACCAAGGACGCGGGCAAGATCGCCGGACTAGACGTCAAGCGCATCATCAACGAACCCACTGCGGCAGCACTGGCGTACGGGCTCGACAAGAAGAAAAACGAAACCATCGCCGTGTACGATTTCGGCGGCGGCACCTTCGACATCTCGATCCTCGAAGTCGGCGACGGCTTAATTGAGGTTAAGTCCACCAACGGCGACACACACTTAGGCGGCGATAACCTCGACCAGCGCATTGTGGACTGGCTCATCGACGAGTTCAGGAAAGACGAAGGTCTTGACCTGCGGGCCAAGGGCAACGAGATGGCCCTGCAGCGTCTACGCGACGCGGCCGAGCGCGCCAAAATTGAACTGTCCACGACGATGGAGACGGAGATCAATCTTCCATTCGTCACCGCCGATGCCAACGGGCCGAAGCATCTGGTGAAGAAGATGACCCGGGCTAAGCTGGAATCGATGGTGGAGGATCTCATTCAGCGCTCCGTGCCACCTTCGAAGCAGTGCATGAAGGACGCAGAGGTTGATACCAGCAAGATTGATGAGGTTGTGCTGGTGGGCGGACAAACACGCATGCCGCGCATTCAGCGCCTGGTAAAGGAACTGTTCGGAAAGGAAGGCAACAAGGGAGTAAACCCAGACGAAGTGGTGGCAGTTGGCGCAGCGATTCAGGGCGGCGTTCTCAAGGGTGAAGTGAAAGACATGATCCTGCTCGACGTCACTCCGCTGACGCTCTCGATCGAAACTCTGGGGGGTGTGGCTACAGCGATGATCCAGCGCAATACGACCATTCCTACCCGAAAAACCGAGACCTTCTCGACGGCTGCTGAGAATCAAAGTTCAGTGGATGTACATGTATTGCAAGGTGAGCGTCCGCTGGCAAATCAGAATCGCACGCTGGGCAAGTTTCAATTAACCGGCATTCCGCCAGCGCCGCGTGGTGTCCCCCAGATTGAAGTCACCTTCGACATTGACGCAAACGGAATCCTCAATGTGACCGCAAAGGACTTGGCTACAGGCAGGGACCAGAAGATCACGATCACGTCATCGTCGGGTCTCAGCAAAGAGGAAGTTGAGCGTATGGCGAAGGAGGCTGAAGCGCATGCCACTGAGGACAAGGCACAGCGCGAAGCAATCGAGTCCAAGAACCAGCTCGACTCATTGATTTACAACGTCGAGAAAGTACTGATCGAGCACGGCGGAAAGATAAGCGGTACCGAACGTGGTGAGGTTGAGAATGCCGTCGCCGACGCCAAGAGCGCTTTGCAGTCGAACGACAAAGGAACCATGGAGCATGCCCGCGAGCACCTGACCCACGTCTCCCATAAGCTGGCCGAACAAATTTATGGGTCGGCACAGACTGGTGCGGGCGGCCCCGGTGCAGGAGCGGGAGCAACTCCACCTCCCCGAAGCGGCAATCAGCCGAAGCGAGATGATGGTGTCGTTGATGCAGAGTACGTGGACGTGGACGAAAGAAAGACGGCCTGAGGCAACGTCGAGAGGGTTTGTCGTGCCGTCGTGCCGGAAGAACAGTTAGATTATTGAGCTCTGCTCACATGTTGCAGAAGCATCGCACACGCCAGGTGCTTATGTCTGTTGCATAGGACGGGAGTGGACTATGGTGATAAATGAAATGAAAGAGAACGAGTGTGGCGCATTTCTGACAAGCGCTTCGCTCGGAAGACTCGGTTGCTCGCTTAATAACCAGCCGTACGTGGTGCCGATATATTTCGCGTACGAGCCTGCCTACATATACGCCCTATCGACCTTCGGGCAAAAGACCGAATGGATGCGGGCGAATCCCAGAGTGTGTCTTGAAGTTGACGAGATCAAGGACCAGTCTCAGTGGATAAGCGTGATTGCCAATGGCCGCTACGAGGAATTGCCCGAGCCCCAATATACGGCCGAGCGCGAACACGCGCGGAAACTATTAGGGAAGCACCACCGGTGGTGGCAAAACGCGCTGGGGGAACGTCAGCTAAAATTGGGCGACGAGTTGATCACTCCGCTCTTCTTCCGCATCCACGTTGATTCCCTGACCGGGCTTTACGCCACCGGGGAGTCCGCGGAATCTGGCAACGCAGCGTAGAAGGACTTCTCGGGGGCGCGCGTCGAGGTTCGTGTTCGGCCTTGTGCGTACTATTACTGTTCCCACGCGTACCTCAGCTGTTCTTCCGCAGCCTCGGCCCCGGCTTTGTGGACGATGGCACTCGCGCCGGAGGGTGGAGGAGAGAAAACAGCAAAGAGCTTCAGGTCGCCATGGCCAATGTTCCTCAAATTGTGGAGTCGTCCCGCAGTAACCAGGATCGCGTCGTGCTTGTTGGCGACCTCTTTTCGATCGCCAAAGATCACTTCTCCTTTGCCTTCGACTATGAACAAGATTACATCGGCATTGTCGTGCACACCTTCGCCAAGCTCTCCCAGCGGCGGAATACTGACCACCGCCAATTCGCTGAAGGCTCCCCTACAGACTGTCTGGCGGAATGCCTGGTTTTTTCTGGCGGCCTTTTTGATGTTGTCATGGAAAGACAGAACCGTCGATTCCGTGTGCCGAGTCATTCGTGGCATGGTTCACCTCCTTGGCCCACATTTCCCGCGAATGCAATACAGCCATCTTTTCAAGTGCGGATGTGCTGTGATGTCTTCTGCTGATGTCGAAAGGTGCTGTTCGCCATTTCCGGCCTCAAATTGTCGAAGCGTGAACCTGTCTCGCGACTGTCATCGCCCCTGAGTTGTCGTCAGCCATGGCCGATTGCCGGGAGTGCATCAATTCCCAGGAATACTCAAATTCCCGCCCACACTCGACGCAGACCTGATACGTCCGTTTCCGGATGGTGAATACACGACTGAGTTGTTGGTGATGGCAGCCAAAGAGAGACTCAAATACCCACCATAGCGGTGCTTGCATACTGGGCAGCCTTTCGGTGCGATCTGAACGCACAGAATGACAGATGAAGGTAAATAAATCTGAGCAAGATAGCTCAAACGGAGGGAACTGAAAGATCGCACCAATAGACCGACAGCACGATAAGGCAACCGATTCCAAGGATCATCCGCACTTCGGCTTCAATCCCCTGACCGGTGAATCCGAAGACCTGGCTAAGGTCGGTTTGTTGGATCCCACCAAAGTCGTACGCACGGCGCTGATCAACGTGGGCTCCGTATTCGCAGGTAGCCTTCTTGCGGCGTTAGGAGCAGTACGCTGTGAGCAATTGTGAACAGATTCCTGAGCCGAAGTGTTGAAGATTGTCTTGAAGGTGAACCATGCCAACGGTGGCCTATCCGGAACTCCAAAGCGCAGTCGTTCTTTGCATCGACGATAACGAGGACATACTGGAATGCGAAAAAGCGTTCCTCGAAAGCTTCGGGTATACCGTTTTGACCGCTGCAAGCGGGAGCAAGGGATTGGAACTGGCTTCCGAGTACTCGGTTGACGTTGTAATCCTGGACTACTTTATGCCCGAAATGGACGGGCAAGAGGTTGCTATCGCAATGAGGCGGCTGAAGCCGTTAGTGCCAATCATCTTGCTCACTGGCGGAGTGGATATTCCGCCGCGGACTCTGACCTTGGTTGACGCCCTCATAGCCAAGAATCGTTTGGCCAGCCAGTTGTTGCCCGCAATCGCGCAATTGCACGGATGCGAATCGACTTGTCCGCATTCGTGTGACGCATGACGAGAGTCGATTATGAAGACCGTGTAGAACAAGTGCATGTAAGGAATCGAGTCCATTAATGGAGGAATACCCATGAAACTAATAAGAGTGATCAGCACAGCAGTTCTGTCTTTGGCGATCGGAATCGCAGTTCCGGCGTTCGCACAGGATCACGAGCAGGAAGAACAGAAAGCTAAGCCTGCCCAGGATGAAAAGAAGGCGCAACCCGAGAAGTCCGCAAAACAAGAGGAAAAACCTGTGGCGCAGCAGGAGAAGAACGCCAAGCCAGAAGAGAGAAACGCTCAGCAGGAGAAGAACATCAAACCGGAAGAGAAGAACACACAGCAGGCTAAGCCGGGAGAGCCGGTGCAGCGCTCCGGTAATAACCGTGGTGGCCGCATTCCCGAAGACCGTTACCGGGCCAATTTCGGACAGGAACACAGGTTTCGTGTCAGCCAAAGCGATTACAATAATCGCCGCTTCCAGTACGGTGGCTACTGGTTTGGATTTGAGGGCGCGTGGCCAAGCAACTGGCTCTACACGCAGGACGTTTATGTTGTCGAAATTAACGGCGTGTATTACCTGTGCAACCCGATGTATCCTGGCGTTAACGTTGCACTCATTTTCACAGAATAGCGGCCATCCGGTGTGGTCAGAAGCACCACTAGCGTAGCTATTATTGGCGCGGGTCTACCTTTTGGCTCGCGCCGCTTGTGGAGGTTTTTTAGCAGGCGTTCAAGTTTCTTGGATGCTTTCATGGACAAAGACCGTGTGGCCAGCCAGTGGTTGATCGCGATTGTGCGAGTTGCAGGAATGGTGATCGACTGCCGAGGCGGACAGCAGGAGTTATGCTGCCGCTGACTGCTGCATGGCGTTCATGTAGCTGTCCATCGACTGGGTCAGCTGTGCGTCCACTTCGTCCGCGATCGTCATCACGTCGGGTAAGAGCAAGCTGAAATCCAGAAGACTCAAATTGCTCTGTAAGGTCCCAAAGAGGGTCACCTGGAGTATTCGAGATTCGTGCACCAACATCGCGGGAGTGTAGCCCTGCTGATATCGCAGCTTGCCGTGCGCCACAGCGGAGGTGGAAAAGACGGCATCGCTGTCTTTACTGTTCGCGCTCGGTTTTCTCAGCCGGACAATCAGATCTTCAACCAGCTTAGGAAGATGTCCAGTACGCTCTTCGTCGCTAAGCTGAAGATGGTTCAGTTCTTTGGCCTGCTTGGCCCGCGCCAGCCAGTCTTCGACAACACCCAGCATACAACGCTGTAGTATCGCGGCCACCCGTTGTTTTTCGATCTGGGCAGCAGGTTTGCGAGTAGACATCTTCCCGCGGAGAAGGTCAGCTAGTTTCCCCGCTTCGAAAGGCTTCACGATGATTTCGTCCGCTTCCAGAAGGATAGCGGACATGGCGCTCTGCACGTCTGGGTATCCGCTAACGAGCAGAGTGAGTGCGTCTGGTTGAGAGTGGCGCATCGCGCTGACCACAGTAAAACCATCGCTGGGATTCGGCATGTGCAGATCCGTGATGAGCGCGTCGAAAGTATCTGTCGCGATAAGTCGAAGAGCTTCTGGCACATTGGCGGCAGCCACTACCTCAAACCCTTTGTGTTCAAGAGTCACAGTCATCATGTCGCGAACGGCGGCGTCGTCATCCACGAGCAGTACCTTATGGGAACCAGAATGTTCGGTCGGAGTCATACAACACCGCCTATCTTCACGAACCAATGCCAGCATGGCCTAGGTATATGTTGGAAAATGTATAAAAGTGACCAGTGTTCTAAAGTCGGCAACGGTAATCTGTTTTCAGTTCGAATCCTAACGCGGTCATGGGTTAGTGGCGGGAAACCGACGTTCAGACCCTCACGACCGCTTTCCTTCACTGTGCTTCAGATATTCAAGTCCTTGGGCCGGACTCACACGAGTTCGGCCTTTCTTGCATGCAATTGTGAGCATTACAGACCAGCCTTGGACTTATCCTTTCCCCCATAATTGACAGTGGCGACATCTCCAGTCAGGACGGCCATTGACAAAACAAGTCACGCCCGCAAAGAAGGCAGTCGATTTCAAACCCCGCATCTTTCTTTCGACCATCGGGAAGGGCAGAAATATGCTGTCCTTTGAAAAAAGGAACAGGATATTCGCTCAGGGGGATTTGACAGACGGATTGTTTTTTATCCAACAGGGGAAGGTGCAGCTCAGCGTGGTATCGGAGGCCGGGAAAGAGGCGACTCTGGGCATTTTGAGCGAAGGAGATTTCTTTGGAGAAGGCGGGCTTGCCGGCCAGACCACCCGTATGTCGTCTGCAATCGCAATGACAGACTGCGTCCTGCTGCATGTCGAGAAGAAGGCGATGATGCTGGCCATGAGCCAGGAGCCAAAATTGTCGGCCATGTTTGTCAAGTATTTGCTGAAGCGGAACATCCGATATCAGGACGATTTGGTCGATCAACTGTTCAATTCCAGCGAAAAGCGGCTGGCGCGAGTTCTGTTGTTGATGGCGCAATTCGGCAAAGAAGGAGTCTCCGAAATGTCGGTGCCGAGACTGAGTCAGGAGACTCTGGCAGAGATGGTCGGGACGACCCGCTCGCGGGTCAGCTTCTTCATGAACCGATTCCGGAAGCTCGGGTTTATCAACTACGACGTTGGCGACAATTTACGCGTCCACAGTTCACTCCTTAACGTTGTTCTTCAGGATGACGACGGAATAACCGTGACTCCGGGAGCCAAGAACCCAACTGCCCGCACCAGCAAAGGTTTAGAACCGCCTCCAGAGCGCGGCGGACTGCCCGACAAAGAGCGCGCCAAGAGGCCACACCTCCCCGGCGTTGCACACGCCTGAACTGAACCTCATCGCAGCCCGAAGATATCGAAAGGTCAGCAATCCTGAACACATTTTATTAATGTGGCGTGGAGCCTCAAGAAGGACGATCTTCAAGAAGAATCTCCGCGATTCATGTATCACCCGCGTGGAACAGCCAGCCTTTCTCAGCATTCAAAGATCCGGTCGAGCGACGCGAAGAACGATCTGGCGATGCCATGTTCAATTTTGACCAGACAAGTGTCGTGCCCGAACGGAACAATGCGCTTGGGTTGTGCAGCGCCCAGATCGCTGAGCATGAATACTCTTCTTTTATACCCCGAATGGCCCGACACCTACTGGAGTTTCAAACACGCTTTGCCGTTTCAGGGCAAGCGTTCTGCGTATCCACCTTTGGGCTTGCTCACAATTGCTGCTCTGCTGCCTGCGCATTGGACGAAGAGGCTCGTCGATACGAATGTGTGCGCGCTAACGGATTCTGATCTTGCGTGGGCTGATGTCGCGCTGGTCAGCGGCATGCTGGTGCAAAAGGACAACCTTCTCGTCATCCTCGCTCGGTGCCGTGCCCACGGAATACGTACAGTCGTGGGTGGACCGATTGCCAGCGGTTTCGCGGAACTGCATCGCTACGCCGATCACGTCGTGATTGGGGAGGCCGAGGATCTGATCGCCCCACTTGCCGAAGATCTTGAACGGGGTACCGCAAAGCCGCAGTACAAGGCTAGCGAGATGCCGTCTCTGGACCGCAGCCCGTTGCCCAACCTGAGCTTGATCAACACCCGACACTACTGCTCGATGGCCATCCAATACTCACGTGGGTGTCCGTTCAACTGCGAGTTCTGCGACATCATTGAGATCTACGGCCGCAAGCCCAGGACGAAATCCGTCGCTCAAGTGATTGCTGAGCTGGAGCAACTGTATCTCCTCAAGTGGAGAGGAGCGGTGTTTCTTGTGGACGATAACTTCATCGGAAACAAGAAAAACGTCAAGCAACTACTGCCCGCACTGGCCGAATGGAACAATCGACATCGCCGGCCGTTTACCTTCTTCACCGAGGCGTCTATGAACTTGGCGGACGACCCTGAGCTTTTGGCGCTGATGAAAGCTGCTGGTTTCATCCGCGTGTTCTTGGGTATTGAGACTCCCGTGGAAGCGAGTCTAAAGGAAGCTAACAAGCTGCAGAACACAAAGCGCAGTTTGCTTGACAGCGTACGCTGCATTCAGCAACACGGTATCGAGGTAATGGCTGGATTCATCGTGGGATTCGATAGCGATCCGGACGATGTGTTCGACCGGCAGGTCGAGTTCATCCAGGAGAGTGCCATCCCAATCGCAATGGTTGGTCTTCTCCAGGCGCTTCCCGGCACGCAGCTCTATCGGCGGCTTGAGCGCCAGGGGCGCCTAGTCGGCGCCGCAAACGGAAACAACATCGACTGCAATCTGAGTTTCATTCCGACAATGTCCGCGCAACGCTTACTCGACGGGTATCGGTCGATCTTGAAACGAATCTACGCCCCGGAGGCTTATTACGACCGGGCCCGGCATTTTCTGGAGCGCTATCGGCCAACCCGTACGCGCCGCTCCCTCTCGGAGTACCTAGCATTGTGCCGTTCCGTCGTGAAGCAAGGCATTCTCGGCAACGCACGCGCCAGCTACTGGAAGTTCCTCCTCGATGCCGCCACCCGGTACCGCCATGCCTTCGGCACTGCAGTGACCTTGGCGATCTTGGGTTACCACTTCAATGTGGTGACCGAGGAAGCATGCCAGACTGACTAGCCACCTTCCCGTCCCAGGAAACGTTCCCAAAATCAAAACTGCCGCGTGGCCAAATGTGCCGAGGGTGAGCAATACAGAACATTTTCGCGGCTAGGAACGTTGCACTATAGGCCAGTGAAGACCAGAGAACTCACCCCGAAACAGATACTGTCCGTACCTTGTACTACTTGTGGTGCTGCGGTCGGCGAACCTTGTGAACTGCATACGGGTGCACCCCGCACCGAGCCACACCGAGACCGGAAACTCTCTGCAGCTGAGGCTGTGGAAACGAAGCCAATCAACGATAACCGCCAGTGATGGCGCCATGGGCTTCTGTAAGTTCTCGGAACAGCCCAAAGACCATGACGTTCCGGTGAACCATATTGTTGGGACCACGTGTTTCAGGGCAGGAAATGGCGGGACAGGACTATTCCACAGAACGCGGCGAAGCCAACCAGGACAAGGGCGAGGACGATATTGACGAGGCGGAAGAATGTCGGGCCGATGCGGTGGGGGATGAAGCGAACGACGATGATCAGGGCGGTGAACCAGGACATCAGGCCGGCGGCGGCCATCAGGATTCCCCACACGGGAGCGCTGTAGCCCAAGACTGAATGAGCGAAGGGAAGCCAGTTGGAGGTAACGCCAACCCAGTAAAGTATCGTTAAGGGGTTGAAAATCGTCAGGGCAACGCAGTCAGTGACTTCGGCGATCAGATGCGCGGGGACGGTCTCTTCGTGCCAGTGTTGGCGAGCACTGGCAAAGGCCCGCATGGGGTCCTTGACGGCGCGGACAAGGATGTAGATCCCAAGCGGAAGCAGGACGATTACGCCGATGGCCTCCAGGACGGTCTGGAGCGTGGGGTTAGACAGGTCAGAAAAGAAGTAGTGCCCCCCGACGAGGACGATAGAAAAAAGTATGAGATCGCCGCTGACGGAACCGATTCCACAGGCGAGGGTATGGCGCCAACCGCCGATCAGACCGCGGCGGATGGCCAGCATGTTAACAGGGCCCATCGGCGCGGCAGCCGCCAATCCCATCAAGAATGCGGCCAAAAGCACGTGGATGTAGGAGACGAACACCATGTTGCGGCAGACAGGTAGGATAAGCCCGAAATTCCAGTCGGGCAATTCACATCGAACAGGACGTTGACGAATGACTGTGCTTTATCAGCAGTTCGTGACCGATTCCAACTCTCCACTGGCGTGCTATCCGATACGCAATCCCTATGGGTATTGAGTAGTCTGCCATTTGAGCACTTCGCTTCCAGTGTATTGGGACCTATGCGAAGTCATTTTAGCGTCGATTGTCGGTGTCCATTTCCAGGCCCCTACGCCGTGAACCATCTCGCGGAAAGTGTTCAATTTTGACCAGACAGGCGTCCTTTGGTTACTTATTTTGTAATCGTGACCACGCCGTAGCGGACGGGAATTTCAGATCTCACGCGTCACCAGGTCGTGGCGGAAATGTTGAGTCTTGCGTGTGACGCACGCCGGGCAACGGCGAGCCGAATACAGCGTGTATGTATAGGAGATGCAGCAATGGAATCTCCCACTGTGTTGTACATCGACGACCTGCCACAGGCATTAGAACTCCGCAAAGAGACTCTGGAATCTCATGGCTATCGCGTCAAGATCGCGTCGAGCAGCTACCCTGCGTTGAAGATGTTGGAGGAGACGCCTGTAGCCGCGGTTTTACTGGAGTACAAAACGGAAGGCTTGGATGCGGAAGCCGTAGCCTGCCACATCAAGCAACGGTTTCCCACCCTGCCGATCATCCTGCTTTCCGCGTACGCCGAGGTGCCGGAGCGTATCCTGTGGCTAGTGGATGATTACGTGATGAAGAGCGAACTCCCCGAACGGCTGGTGCCGATCATCGAACGAGCAACGCGCACGCGTGGATCTGAAAAAGAGTGTCAGCGTGGCTGTGCGGCAGCGTAGGGATTATGTCTCTTGCTGGACGATGGCATTTGGTCCCGCTGATCGTTCGTGTGAATAATACGGGAAAAACTGACACATCGCTGGTGGTCCTGGGGGGAGCAGCGGGCGAAGTTCGGTTTTCAACATCTACACCTTCTATGCGTCCGCAGCAACTGCTCTCGATTGCGGTCAGCACCGACACATACGGTGTGTCGGAAAGTCCGTGCAAGGGGGATGGTTCAAGTTGGACCGTTACCCTTAGGTCCGTCTGCCTCCAGAGCTAGGGTAAAGGTGCTGGCGGTAACTGTTATTATTTTGTCACTCGATAAAGCCACAGAGCCCTCAGTGATTCTTCCCGCGGATGCTCCAAAGTGTCGTTAATCATGGGTGCGTCCGCTCCGAGTCCACTTTTCGGCTGAGGCCGCGCTGATTCGATTTTCAAACGCTTCCTTCTCTACGCGTTTTCTTTCTACTTGCTGTTGAACTTCTTCTCTGGCGGACACAGCATCATCGTCAACTGCCATCTCCTCGTTGCTCATCATAGGGACAGGGGCGCCGGTTTCATTTTCACGCGCTGTCTTTTCCACATTCTCTTCCTCAATTTGCTCCTCAACCTCTTCCTCATTGGCCGCAGCATCGTCGTTTGTTGCCATTTGTTTGCTCAATCGAGACTTCGGGATCGGTGCAAACTTTCCGACTACCCTCATGATTCTTGAACCTCCCTGCTGTTTCGGGGTGCGACCTACCCAACGTCCTATTTCGGGAAAGAACTACCAAACGAACAGCCGAGCACCGGACCCGGCGGAACGCACCCTGCCAGTTTGGGTCGAAGGATCGTGAACTGGAATCTTTTCACCGATCTCCGCGTTTGGGAGCGCTGGCCGTGTCGCGCTGATCTTTTCAATCTCTAAGGCACCGTGGCAGTTCATAATCTCGGCGGCTTGGTCTGCGTTCTTGCCGGTACCGGTTGCGAAAACCATGACACCTCCACGACGCACGCCTTGGACATACGCTTCTGCATCTCCTTCGACGACTCCGAACGCCGACAGATCCCGAATCAAATCCACTTCAAAATCAGTGTGTGGAGTGCTCATAAGTCCGCTGCCCGGCATCTCGACTGGCTCACCCAAAACACGAATGTCCTTCTGGAGGAAACCTTTGGCCGTAAGATCGCGAACGACCCCGTCGGCCGATCCTGGATTTTCAAACAAACCTACTGCAGTCTTTGCCATATTGCCTCCTTTTGCGCCTTTCATAGAGTCGCCGAACCTCGTCCGCAATACTGATCACAATTGATCAGCCAAGCCATCTCCGCTCTCTGCGCAACTTCTTTCCCGTTCCCGAAGTGAGCCGTTCTGCACAGTATTTAAAGGGCGATTCAGCGAAATTAGCTACGTGAGTGGAAGGGATTCAAAGTCATGAGAATTGTCGAACATGCCGCAGGATCACTAAGCCGTCGCTTGGGCAGGCGAAGTTTAATTCCTATGTTGTGTTCAGCTCTGCTGTTCGTGGTTTGGCCGCGAACGCTCTCTGCTCAGCAAGACCTACAGGGTCCGCAGCCGCAACCTCAAGACCAGCAGACGCAGGCACAGGCAGCATCGGCACCGCCCTACGCGCAACAGAGTCCTGAGGAGTTACAGCGGCTTGTCGCACCGATTGCCCTGTATCCGGATTCGTTGGTGGCGCAGATTTTGGCGGCGGCCACGTTTCCCGAGCAAGTCGTAGAGGCCGACCGCTGGGTGCAGGCGAATCCCGGCTTGCAGGGCGACGCCCTGGGTAGGGCCGTGGACCAGCAACCGTGGGACCCCAGCGTGAAAGCGCTCACTGCGTTTCCCTCCGTGCTGGGAAACATGGACAAGAATCTCTCGTGGGCATCATCGCTCGGCGATGCCTACTTCAATCAGCAATCAGATGTCATGGATGCCGTGCAGGTGATGCGCCGGCGAGCGCAAGCGGCGGGCGATCTCAAGACCACATCGCAGCAAAACGTGACCACGCAAGACTCGACGATTTCAGTTGAGCCTTCCGACCCAGAGACCGTCTACGTCCCGGCATATGATCCGTGGCTGGCTTACGGTGATCCCATCATGGCGTGGCCGGGATGGTATCCGTATCCAGGAATTTGGTTCGGCGGTCCGTACCTATCGTGGGGTGGCGGCTTCGGAATTGGCTGGTTCGGCGGCTATGGTTGGGGTTGGAATCACTGGGGATTCAATTGGGGAGGCCGATACGCGATGTACGGCGGCGGCAGGTACTACTCCCGCAGCAACACGTTTTACAACCGGAGCAATTTCTACCGGGCCGGAAGCGCGCGTGGTGCTAATGGTATGCGAGGCGGAACTGGATCCCGTGCTTATGCCGGTAACCGGTCTGCGAATGGAAATGTTGGAGCGCGCGGCGGAGCTGGCAACCGTCCCGGCTCAACGGCCCGGCCCTTCGACGGAAACACGAAGGCTGCGCGAGGATACGCGGCGCCCCGAGGTCAAAGCGGCGTCCGATCCGGCGCGTTTAGCGGCTATTCTCACGGCGGGCAGGCCCGGAGCTACTCCTCGCGAGGTAGCGCCAGTATGGGCACGGCGCATGCCAGTGGAGGATCTCGCGGCGGTGGCGGCGGTTCGCACGCCGGCGGTGGTGGTGGTCATGGCGGTGGCGGGCGCCGGTAATCGAAGTTCTTATTACGTTGCTGAGTCTGCAAAGTGTGAATTGGAGAGATCAAATGCCACGCATCATCCTGAATTTCGACAAGCTTTATCGCGCGACTTTTCTTAGACTAGCGGCACTCGCTGTTCTCGTGGTGGGGTGCTTCCTTACGCCATCCCTGGCCCAGCAGCCAGGCCAGAAGACTTTCTCCTCGCCCGAAGATGCAAGCAGCGCACTGGTCGCGGCCACCCATAGCAATGACGAAAAAGCGATGCTCGATATTCTCGGCCCAGATGGAAAGCAAATCGTCTCGTCGGGTGACGACGCCGAGGACGCACAGAGCCGCGCCAACTTCGTGGAGAAGTATGGCGAAATGCACCGTCTGGTGAAAGAACCGGACGGAACTACGGTTCTGTATATCGGAGCGAGAAATTGGCCCACTCCCATACCGCTCATGGAAAGAGGCGGCTCGTGGTATTTCGACACTGAAGCAGGAAAGCAGGGAATTCTGTACCGGCGCGTCGGCCGCAATGAGTTATCGGCCATCCGCGTTTGCCAGGAGCTCGTCGCAGCACAAAAGGAATTCCGTTCCACGCATGGCGATCAATACGCCGGCAAAATCCCCAGTGATCCTGGGCAACACAACGGCCTCTATTGGAAGGCCGCGGACGGCGAACCGGAGAGCCCCATCGGGCCGCTCGTAGCCGCGGCCGTTGCCGAGGGCGAAACCAAGACTCAAGATGCCACTCCAACTCCTTATCTTGGCTATTACTTCCGCATCGTGACCCGCCAAGGAAAAAACGGTCCAGGCGGCTCGAAGAATTACCTGGTCGACGGCAAACTGACCGCGGGCTTTGCGTTCGTGGCCTATCCAGCGGAATACAGGTCATCGGGTGTGAAGACGTTTATGGTCGGCCCGGATGGAGTCATCTACGAGAAGGATCTTGGCCCGAAGACTCACGTTGTTGCCGGAAAGATGAAGGAATACAACCCCAATTCCAGCTGGCGAGAGGCAGAAGATCAGCAGGAAGAGATTGCGGGCACGCAGAACACCGACGATTAACTGTCCCCCACGCTTCCCCAGGACAGATTTCTAATCCATAGAAATATGTTCACTACCGACCACGTTCCCGTTTGAATCAACATGGGAGTGCAGCGGACGGTTAATACTGGTGCGCCCGCACGACAAACCGCTTCGGTGCGGAGCCGACGAAATAAAAGGGATAGCAAGTCACCAGGGTAACAGTCGATTCCGTGCCCGAAGACTCAAGAATACTAGTGTCACTAGGCTCGACGACCTTCGTCCAATCTACCTGATACCGAAACAGCCCAGTTGCCGTCTGAATCTGAATTTCATCGTTCAGTTGGATGTCTTTTAGCTCGCGGAAAAAAGTGTCGCGGTGCCCAGCGATGCCGCTGTTCCCGGTTTCCCCTGGAAGCGCAGTGCCTTCGATGTGTCCCGCACCCAGCCGCAACATGCGCGAACTGGTCCCTTGCAGAACGGCGACGGAAATTCCCAACCTCGGTATATCTACTCGACCCAGAACGTCGCCTCTTTTGACGGCAGATTTGGCCAGTGGTTCGTGGCGTTCCTCTTGCTTTTGGATCTGGATCTCCAGGGATCGTTTCGCCGAAGCTTGAAAGAGGCTTGCGTCGAGCAAAGCGAAGCCGACGTAACCGAGCGCAAGGATGCCAATCATAAAAAGGAGACGTTGACTCCATCGAAGAAGTCGTGGGATTCGCGTGGGAAACATATCCTTCTTATTGGTGTTCATGGTCGGTCGACCTTCGCCGCCGGCGATGGCGCAGATTGTGACGGTGCGAAGTAACCGGTCCGGGTGCGCACCGACAAGCGTCCGAGGCTGGGCGCGCTGGCTTTCACTTGGATGACTCGATACGTTCCGTCCCGCTTTCTGTTCGTAGGGGCATATGCGATCGTGTACTGATTGCGGATATCGTGTGCGATCTTCTCGCAGATGGGGGCAACATCCTTTAACGCTTCCGGCAAGAAGGCTTCGCCACCCGTGACTTTGGCAAGCCGTTTTAGCACTGCAGGGTTTCGATCGGGATCTTGCTCATCGAAGATGCCGATCGTGTAGATGATCGCGTCGGGCTGCCCAATCATCGCGATGATTTCGGCCAACTTGTGCTTGCTGGCGTTGTCGCCCCCGTCGCTGATGATGATCAGCACTTTCTTGTCGCGTTGGCCCATCTTTAGATGTTCGAGCGCAGCAGCGACCGCATCGTACAGTGCGGTCTCGCCCTGGGCGCGAATTCTAGACAGTGCTACCTCCAACTGAGCTACTTGATCTGTGAATGGTGTGTTAACCGGAAGACCAAACGAAACTCGTTCGTTGAAATTGACCACGAACATCTGGTCCTGAGGGTTGCTGGAGCGGGCAAACGCCAACCCAGCGGCAATTACGTCAGCGCGCTTCGGACCCATGCTTCCACTGTTATCGATGACCAGACCGACGGTGACCGGGATATCTTCGTGGCTGAAATTCTTGATCGGTTGAAGCACTCCGTCTTCGTAGACCTGGAAATCGTCTTTGTCGAGTCCGGAAACAAAAGCGTGTTTGTGATCCTGGGCCGTTGCGTGCAAGATCACCATGTCCACATCTACTCGAATGGTGTACGCATCGTCCGGGCGGCTCTGCGTCGAAGAAGGTTCTTGCGGCCGGGCCAAGCTCGACCACGCAATCGCAACCACGAGAATTCCGAGACCGGTCGCGAAATGGTCCATGAACTTCATGTTCTCGCTTTACAGACGTGGCACAGTACAACAAAGTTCCGGTCAGCCGTCTGCTACCTACATGCGATCTAATGCTGCGAGGAAGAACCCGGACGGGCGAAGTGCTTCGCGTCGTCCGGTTTCACTTGATCTACACGCAGATCGATTCCCCCGCGCGATCAACTCATTCACTTGGTTCGGACTGCTTGCTTCGAAAAGGCCGAGAGACCAAAACCGGCGCCAATCGCCAATAATCCGAGCAGGGCGATCAACGGCAGTGAGCTTGCTCCCTTCGGCAGCGCCGCCGCGACAGGCGCGCTGGTTGGTTCAGTGGCGACCACCGGGGGCGGTTCAACCACCTGGGCCAATTCAATCGGTTCTCCTGTGGGCGCAACGGCCTCAACTGGCGCCGTTTTCAGAGCTTCGATCGGAGCGGCTGCAAGCTGAATGCGGGTCGCGAGCACAGGAGTATTGGTTTCCTTCGCCAACTCTATGGCTCTCGGTTTTTCGTATACAAATTCTTCACCCCATTCACGGCCAGGGTAGAACCATGCCCTCAGAGCCTCGGGTTCCCCGGCGGGCCGTTCGCGGAAAGTGATGACCGTTTTGTCAGTTGGCCTCAAGCGGTAATTCGGGATTGCGAGGATTGTCGTGAGCACCTGGGTTTCGTCTTGATTGAAAATCTGGACAATGTGACGGTCGGATTGTGAGTCCAGAATCTTGAAGACATAGGTTCCGGCCGGCAGGTTATGTTGGCCCACGCCTGGAACTTCGACGGGACCGCTGAATGTGATAACGGTCTTCCGGTTCCAGTCATCTGCCTTTGCAGTGGGCACGACGATTACGCAGAGCACAGCGAGGCACAGTGCCATTCCTAGCCCTTTAAACAGTTTCATGATTTCTCCTGTATTTTTCTCCGACAGACTCGCCCGGCGTGGTTTGTGCTGCAAGAGCTCTTTATGCTGTCAGCTTCACAAGAGATCTACAGCCGGAGAGTCCGGCTTTGTTTTTCAGAACCGTGGAAAGTTGTTCGAGGGCCAGTATCGAACATAGAAAAGTCGATTACTGGTCAATATTGACCGCAACGTGTTTTGCGAGAAACAGCTAAGGTCGCGAGGCGTCGATCTTGATAAGGAGCTCCGAGGTCTTGGCAACATGCGCTATTTTCTTTTCGTCGCCAGCAAAGTCATCTCGCAAGAAACAGATTTGCCAACTTCCACATTCCCGCAAAGTGAGCCGTTGTGCACAGACCTGACAGTGCGTTCGTGCAATCCTCGCCTATGACGCTTGAGGCGTCGCCTCTCACTCCACGCAGCCCGCAGCAACAAAGTCCATCGGGCAATCGAAGGATGATCTGGCAAGGTGATTCAAAATGCGTACTATTCGTTTGCTGTTGCTCACACTTCTGATACTAGCCATACCAGCTGCCTCATTCGCGCAGTTCGGCGTGGCAATCACCATCGCTCCGCCCGCGCTGCCGATCTACGCCCAACCGATGGCGCCCGCCGATGGTTATCTGTGGACACCCGGCTACTGGGCTTATGGAGACGAAGGCTACTTCTGGGTGCCGGGTACGTGGGTGATGGCTCCCGAGGTTGGCTTTCTCTGGACGCCTGGTTATTGGGGTTGGGGCGGCAACGCCTTTGCCTGGAATGAAGGCTACTGGGGCACGAATGTTGGCTTTTACGGCGGCGTCAACTACGGCTTCGGCTACGGCGGAATCGGCTATCAAGGCGGATATTGGAACAACGGCGGCTTCTACTACAACCGCTCGGTGAACAACGTGAACGTCACCAACGTTCACAACGTTTATAACAAGACCGTAATCAACAACACCGCGTTCAATCATGTCAGTTATAACGGCGGGAACGGCGGGATTAATGCTCGCCCGACCGCAGCGGAGGAAACCGCGGCGCATGAGCGTCATACTCCGGCAACTGCGGCTCAGACAGAGCATCAACAGGCCGCCGGCAAGAATCACGCACTATTGGCGTCAGTGAATCACGGCAGGCCGGCAATCGCCGCCACTGCCAAGCCTGGGGAGTTCAGCGGTAAGGGAGTGGTAGCGGCCAGGCAGGCGGGAGCGCCTTACAAGGCTGCCGCCAGCAAGGCTACCGAGAGTAAGACAGCAACCCACTCGAATGAGAACAAGGCAGCCGAGAATAGGGCGGCTACAACCCGCTCGAATGAGAACAAGGCAGCCGAGAATAAAGCGGCTGCGACTCGCTCGAATGAGAACAAGGCAGCCGAGAATAAAGCGGCTGCGACCCGCTCGAACGAGAACAAAGCAGCCGAGAACAAAGCGGCTGCGACCCGCTCGAACGAAAACAAGGCAGCCGAGAATAAAGCGGCTGCGACTCGCTCGAATGAGAACAAGGCAGCCGAGAATAAAGCGGCTACAACCCGCTCGAATGAGAACAAGGCAGCCGAGAATAAAGCGGCTACAACCCGCTCGAATGAGAACAAGGCAGCCGAGAATAAAGCGGCTGCAACCCGCTCGAACGAGAACAAGGCAGCCGAGAATAAAGCGGCTGCAACCCGCTCGAACGAGAACAAAGCAGCCGAGAATAAAGCGGCAAAGCCCAAGGAGACTCGTCCGCCCAGTGAGTCTAAGCCGACGACAGCTCACGCGCAGCCGGCGGCTCGCCAACAGACTTCACCCCGCGCTGAAGCGGCGCCCCGTGCACAGCCTGCTTCGCACCCGACAACCACGGCTCGTGCGCAGCCGGCCTCGCATCCCGCTGTGAACGAAGCGCCCAAAGCCGAAGAGCGCCCTCGCAAGTAGCGAATTGATTGCGACGTATTGAGTGAGCCGGTTCGACGTTCAAGAAAGTCGATCGACTTGCACCGGCGATCGGGTCGTGTATATGCCACCAAACCTGGCGGCGGAACACGGCTCGACCCTAATCTCTTTCGCAGAATCGAAGTAAGGGCGACACCTCAAGACGGATGAGGAGGGTAGCCCAAGAAACAAGGGAGGTCAAAGATCATGCCTTTAATTCAACTGCTCGAAGTTCTGGTTGTAGTGGGTGTTCTCCTGTGGCTGGTGAATCGCTTCATTCCAATGCAGGGAACCATCAAGTCAATTTTGAATGGCGTCGTGGTTATCGCGGTGGTTCTGTGGATCATGAATGTTTTTGGGCTGTTTCATTCGCTTTCCAGAATTCACATTGGCACATAAATGATGATGTCGGGGGAAGCGGGCCAGGACGGCTGACCGCATCAGCATGTTTTGCCAATCGTTTGGAGGCCCTCAGCCCCACTGCCACACATTCAGTTCGACGGTATGGTGCAGCGATTTGCCAGACGATCAATTCTGACCAGCTTTACGAAGCCTCAGCTTTGATACTGACGTTGAAAGGTTCTGAGCCCAGAGAGAGACATCTGAAAATAGCGTCAGAGCCACAATGCCAGGGTGTGACGGTGAGCCTGATTATGTAAAGGGAGGATTTATGTCGAACGATGAATTCGACATTCAACGCCACGCGGGTATTGACATGCTTCCCGCTGGGGAATCGTTTGAACCGAATCCGGATTCGGACGATGAAGCTCGGAGTTTTCGCCCAGACTTCAAACTCACGGTGTCCGAGCAAGTCACGACACGGTCGGGTGTCAACTGATTGCAATGGCATAGCGGGAATGATAGGGATCGGCGCACAAAATCTTGGCTCGCGGCAAATGGGAGCCGCGCTCTCTCACTTGCGCCACTGCTTCGTTCGTCTCCGCACATTCGCGATTACGCTCGTCTTACTGCTTTCCGCATATCCTTCGCGTGCCGACATTCACCAGCACCCTGTCCTTCTCCCCGCCAACGTTGATCCCTCGAAATGTCTCGAGTGCCACAAAGACAAGTCATCAGGGAAGTACGTGCACACGGCCGTGTCGATGGGTTGCACCGTTTGCCACACGGTCGCCAACGTTAAGGCCTCCACGTACGTAAGTCTCTCGTCTCCCGCCGATCAACTCTGCGTCACCTGCCATAAGCTCTCCACGGACCCTGTCCAGCATCCTCCTTACAAGGAGGGCAACTGCGGCTTTTGCCACTCTCCCCACGCCAGTAATTTCCCAGCCCATCTTTACGCCTCTCCGCAGGACATCTGCATGGCCTGCCACGTTCGCGGCCTCATGAAGGTGAATCGCAAGGCGCACACCGTCACTCTTTCTTGGGGAACCACAATTCCGTTCAAGGAAATGGATTCATGGTTCTATCTAGATCTCGACAAAACTCACAAGCTCAATCACCCCGTCGAAGGGCATCCAATCTCTGCCCCAATGCTCCCCTTGGCAAGGACGCCCCTCCCATCACTTGTCTCTCTTGCCACGAGCCCCACCACTCCACCAATTCCAACCTTATCCTGCCAAAATACAAAAACGCCACGTCTCTTTGCATGTCCTGCCACGTACTTCCCCGTTGACTTCTAAGGTCCGCACCGGTCAGCCGACTCCATCCAATTTCCAAAACGTTTCGCAGACGGATTGTGAGCCGGCCTTACGACACAGCGCGATTATCTTCTTTAGCCGCACAAACGGTGGCTGCAATCAGCATGGCATGGGTGAGGGCATCCTGGGGTAGGATCGTTGCGAGTGGACGAGCATTCCTAATTTCTTCGGTAGTGGGCGGCGTAAACTCAATGACGTAGTCCTTGCCCATTTCCTCATTTGAACGGACCAGGTTCAGGAACTCGCTTTTCTCCTCAGGAGAGGAAAAGGAAAATAGAAGTTCATAAGCGCTGGCGTCAGGATCGCCGAGCAGTACTAGCGAGCGTGTGTTAGTGAGATTTGCATAGCCAACCAGGTACCCGATGATCTCGGCAGCAAAGAGCCGGGCCTCTGGATTATCGGTGGGCAAAAATTCGACAATGCACAGCCAGTCCTTCTCGTCTTGCCAGAACGGCTCGAAATCGTCTTTGCGCTTCGTTCCCAAGACCGCCAGATCACCTTTTTCCAAAGTTTTACTTGAGAACTCGCAATACACAGACGATACACAGTCTGTCGGTTCCTTCGTACTCCCTGCTGCTATTTACAGGGCATTACGGCGCGACCGGTGCCTTGTAATTACAACGTGATACAGCATATGAGCGCCCTTTCACGGCGGTAACATGGGTTCAAATCCCATCGGGGACGCCAACAAATCAGGCGCTGCGGAGGTAGCAGCCTTGGCGCGCTACGGAATCCGCTACGGGTCACCTGCCTGATGACATCCCGGTGGGCCTTCTGCTTCTCCTCGGACACTGCCTGGTCATAAACGTCCATCGTGATTTTGATGGAGCTGTGACGCAGCAGTCCCTGCACTACCTCAAGCCGCTCAACTCTCCTCTTCGCAGTCCAGTTCCGAAATCCAATAACACCATCAGGCGTTCCCGCTGAGGGAGGAGCTCATAGATCAGCTTTGAGAAGCCATCTCATAATGAACCGAAGGAGTAAACCGCGTATCCCTCAGGGGCTAAAGCCCGCGTCGTTTTTGGTTCTGGGCGGCACGGCTGAAGCCGTGCCCTACCCAAAACGATTTATGAGATAGGTTCTGAAAGCTGTTCCACGTTGAGCCTGACTGGCACTGATTGACGCTGACCACCCTGCCGAACTGGCGAGATGGGATTGCGATCAGACCACTCATACCTGATGGCGTGCTCGAACAAGACATGCATGAGATCACGAATCTTCTTCTTGCTACCTGGTGCCAACTTCAGACTTCCCAACCATCCCTCGACTGCGACAGCTTTGACATGCGTCAATGCGCTGTCACCCCATCTCGGTGTAATCCACTCCGCAAGTAACCCTTGTAGTTGCCTGCTGTGCTGAAGGCACGTCGATCGCATTCCACCTTCAGCCAGTGATCGATGAGCTGCTGCATGTTCCGCGGACCATCCTCGATTGACCGGCCCAGACCCAATCTTTCAGCTTCCCGCTGAGCCATTGCGTCTGTCTTGATCTTGCTGGCCAGCCCAAGAACTTTCCAACGTTCACGGCTCTTGCCATCCGGCCCTGGCTCGTAACCGACTCCCTGTTTCCCGCGATGCTGACGGGACAACTGTCATCCACGGCCAGGTGGGCTGCCATCTTTACGAATATGACGAAGGTGAGCTAGGACTATTGGTTTTGTCGGAGGTCCAGAATCCGCGTCCACGTCGTTGGGCAGCCATTCGCAAGAAATGCCTTGCCGCCGGCATGATTCTGCGCCAGAACGGGGACGACGAAGGTGCGTTGTCGTTTGACCCCAATAATCGGCAGCAGTCACGCCTGGCCATCAAGATCGCCGGCTGCCGTCCGAAGCGCCAGCTTTCCCCTGAGCATCGGGCAAAGCTACTTGCCGTTGGCTTCCAGAAGCGTGTGAACCCCACTCTAGAAGGGGTCTCCAGCGACAAAAAGCCCCTCGAAATGGTGGAGGCGGGGTAAATGCCCATCCGGCCGCCAGAACACGATTCTAGGGCCGATAACTCACCTTCTAGAGTGCAGTACGCGGAGATATAACGAGGAAGGCAGAAACGGCTGATCGTAAGAGGTAAGAGAGAACATGCCTTTGGTAGCACATAGGACGTGAGGTAAGATTGTAGTAGTAACACCCCCTTCAGTCTGGCGGGGCCAGAAAGGGGACGCTCGAAAGGCTGCGAGGATAGGCTACCGCCGCCACACCCTCGGGCTCACCGCTCCATTCTCAGATTCCGTCAACGAGGCGGCAGGTAGGTTCGGAGAACTCCGTAATCACGTCTGAACTCTAACGAGGTCAGCGTGCCTGAACCAAACATAACGGTCTGCTTTCTCACCAAGGGGTCTCGTGAGCAGAGATCCTGACGAGGTCACGAAATCCAAGCTCCGGGCAGGTAATCGATCCTGTATTCGCCGCTGTTTGGCGTCTTAGAGGGCTACGTCCTGGTCTACGTGGTGCTGGCTGGAAACCGGTAACGATAAGTGATCGAATCACGGTTCCTCGTACCGCATGCGAGGTTAATCTGAGAACAACATGAAGTACTGACCTTTTCTGGCTTATTTCTATAAAACCACAAGCGAAGCCCTCCGTGTCTCTACCCACCTGCGGTAGGAGTTGCCGGCTGTGCATTCGTCAAGCCGACATGAAGACGTTCACAACCATCCGACACTCCACCCGCAAATCTTCGGCCGCAGCGAAGGCAGCTTCGGTTCCCCCAGCGAGGACTCAGTGGAATGTCTCAATCGTTCGGAGAGCGAGTCCAGCGACTGCCCCAGAAGGCATGCGGCTGCTCGTGGTTATGAGTTGAGGGGACGGCGCAACCCGATGAGTTGCCTTCCATCTCTGACCATTTTCATTTTCCAGCCTTGGAGGGGAGGGAAAGTCGTTTGCGTGATGTCACACGAGACTTCCTCGGCAAGCGACAAGATGTTCGGGTAGCGTGAATCGCCTGTCGGTCTTCGTTGCGATAACATTAGTCGGGGTTGCCGACATGGAGCGCTCGTTGATCTGGATCGGGGACGATGACAAGGGCTGGGGCTGCTCGAATTGCCGCTGGAGATTCCCCGTCCCCACGCTGCTTACCGGAGAGGAGGCTAAGGGTGCATACGACCGCCTAGCCGCTGGGAAGTTTGGCGAGCACAAGTGCGGGGCCGGAGCCAGTTTTTTTGCGGCGGAACCGGGAACCAAACGGGACGCTGGCGCTTCTTTCGCAGAGCGTGCTCGGATGCTCATAAAGCGAGGATACACACCGAAGATTGCGGTCGAGATCGTGTTTCATGAGATGGAATTCGAAGAAGGCCACAATTCGAGGATGATGGAGCAGGCGCGTGCTGATGCCGAGGATTTCCTTCTGCGACTCGGCAAGGGCCTCATCTGAAGTGGGACCAGCGTCTCGGTGGCTAATGCTAACAGATGGGATGAGAATGCCGGTCTCCGGCGGGATGCGATTTCTCTGTTAGGCGGTTCCGAAACTGGACGGTTGCTGGCTCGACGTGAACGGGCTTAAGGAGCCGTTTGAGCATGGTCCATGCTTCCGAGCGAAATCTTGAGACAAATTGCAGCAAGTCTCTAAATCTGAGGCTGTACAGGTAGTACCATACATACGTCAGCGATTGCAGGAATTCCAGTTGACGGTGCGATAGCCCCTTTACTGACAACGCGTCTCCGAAGTACTTGTCGTAGACACGCCAGTCTTCCGTGAGGAGTTTGTACCCATATTCACCCGCCTTCGCCATGTGCCAGATCTCGGTACCCGGGTAGGGCACCATCACGCCAACTGCGATGGAGGTAGCACGGGATTTTGCAGCAAAATGTACGGTCTTCAGAGCGGTTCGCCAGGTTTCCCCGGGATGCCCGAGAACAAAAAAGGCCGACGCCCTGAGTCCGGCCTCTTGGGCAGTAGCGATCGCTTTGACCGCCATCTGAGGGGTGATTCCTTTCGTAACGCGTTTCAGAATTTCTTCATCGCCAGACTCCACGCCAAAGCCTAGCCCGTAGCATCCGGATTTCTTCATTCTTCGGTAAAGGTCCAAATCGGCAAGGTTGGCCCTGGAGTTGCCACCCCATCCCCAAACGTATCCTTTCCGCCGGTTTCTGGCGCTGGTCTTTTCCAGAAACTCATCAACCCAACGCCTATTCAGGCCAAACGTGTCATCCGGAAACCAGACCTCGCGTTTGCCTCGTTTCTCGAGCGCATCGAATTCGGCCAAAACGTTGTCAACGCTGCGAAGTCGCACTTGTCTTCCGAGCGGTTTTTGGCAGAATATGCAGCCGAACGGGCAACCCCGACTGGACATGACCCCCGGCTAACCTTGGGAAACAGTTCCCACGCAGGGAAAGGCAGGTCGTCAAGATTCTTCAGCCAGGGACGCTTGCCGGTACGGAAGACTCGGTCGCCAACGCGAAAGGCAATGTCGAGGATGTTCTCCAGTTCCGACGGGACCGCGCCGCTCGCCTTGGCCTCGGCCAGTTCCGTGATTGTGATCTCGCCCTCGCCGGCGACCGTGATATCGACTGACGAAAACTCTTCGAGTGTCCGTTCCGGAAGGGCTGAGGTGTGTGGTCCCCCGATTACGGTCCAGATGTCGGGACTGACGCGCTTCACGATTGTGCACGCTTCCGCGGCGGCGTGAACCTCACGCGTCATCGCGGTCACGCCAAAAATCTCTGGCTGGAACTCAAGCAAGTGCCGGCGCAATACATCGTCCGTCACGACGTCGTTTTTGGCATCGAGGACACGAACCATGTGTCCTCTCTGGAGCAGGCAGGCCGCGAGATAGCCTAATCCAAGATGCCCAGGGCCAGGGCCACGGCCACTCCGACGGGTCTTGCGGTGGCTCCTGGTCGCGGGGTGCAATAGCGTGATTCTCATCGCGCGTTTCCGTAATCTGCCCGCCAGGCGAATGACTCGGCGCATATTCTGTGCCGCAACGTACCTGACAGACCCGGCCGGCTTAAGTCGGAAAACCCCAGAAGAAAACCAGAAAGCCAAAAAACACAAATGGGGAAATTTTGATCGAAAACGTGTACGGCGTTGAGATCCTGTGAAGTTTCTAGGCGTGTCTGGGGTCTTCGACTACGCCGGACTGAAGCGGAACTCGCGCTATCGTTCCGGTTCATGTTGCCTTCCGCGCATTACAAGGACGTCGGCGCCCGGGTTGCATCTTTTCGGAGCTCCATAGCCCACCCCACCTATTCCCCTGTTTACGCTTCGCCTTGTACCTCGCGGTACCCAACGCAAAACTCGGGGCCGAGCGGATCGCTACTCCTTACTCGTAAGAATTTTCCATTCTCTGCTTCATGCCGGTTTAGCCCGGCGCACTGTAATCGGGATTCTCCACCAACTGAGGCTACAAGGGCGCTCCGCTAGTGCACCCTGTCGTTCCCATCCAGTTTTGCGTGAATTCGGTCAATATCGGAAAGTCCCGGTGGAACGGCCATTTCGTCAATGATGTTCGGAACGCCAGCCTCCCGGTCGTGCGGGTATTTGTTGTATTTCTGGTAAACGGGGTTTGAATATGGGCTTGGATATCCGGACACCGATTCGGCCTGATGTTTTCTCTGTTCGGCGTTATTCTAGCGGGTTATGGTTTGCTGAGTGACCGGGCCATTTATGGTCGGTCGCTTGGCATCGATTATCAACCTGGTTTGGGAGCTCACGTTGCTTGCGTTCGGCGGCAGCATGCTCATGCTCGGCATGCGCCGTGGCCGGTTACTGAAAAAATCGGCGGCTGGCGCCAAGGAGAAGCAGCCTCGCAAGCGGCAAGATGTGTTGAAGGGACAATGAAGGCACTATTGCTCGCGAAGTATCGTCATCTTGAGATCGCAGAGGTGCCGAGGCCGATACCAGGCCCGGACGAAGTTCTAATCCGTGTTGCAGCCTGCGGAATTTGCGGCAGTGACGTGCACGGATACGATGGATCATCGGGGCGCCGCATCCCGCCACTCGTCATGGGACATGAGGCTGCCGGAACAGCCGCCGTCCTGGGTATAGCTGTCACCGGCCTCTGCCAGGGCGACCGTGTAACTTTCGATTCCACCGTTTCTTGCGGCGTATGTCCACATTGTTTGCGGGGAGAAATCAACCTCTGCGGCAAACGCCGGGTGCTTGGCGTTTCCTGCGGCGACTACCGCTGCGCCGGTGCCTTTGCGGAATATGTGGCTGTGCCGCGGCACATAGTCCACGCCCTGCCTGAAAGTTTGTCGTTCCCCGAGGCCGCAATGCTTGAGGCCGTGTCCGTGGCGCTCCATGCGGTCTCGCTTTCACAGGTTGCTCCGAAACAGACGGCGCTGGTCCTCGGTGCCGGAATGATCGGGTTGCTTACCTTGCAAGCGCTGCGCGTTGCCGGTTGCTCCAGTGTCTATGTCGCTGACGTGGATGCTTCCCGGCTGAAGCTTGCCACCAGCTTGGGGGCGAATGCTTTGCTCGCGACGGGAGAGAACCTGGTGTCGCAGATTTCCGCTCTTACCGATGGAAGAGGCGTCGATGTTGCGGTGGAAGCAGTCGGAGTCGATGAAACAGTTCGCGCCGCTATAGACTGCGTCGGTAAGGGTGGCAGAGTAACGCTTGTTGGCAACGTCTCGCCGGAGGTGACATTGCCTCTGCAAGAAGTGGTCACGCGCCAGATACGGTTGCAGGGTTCCTGCGCCTCTGCGGGAGAGTATCCGCAGGCTATCGAGTTGGTAGCCAGCGGAAAAATTCAGGTCAAACCGCTCATCAGCGCCATCGCTCCACTCGAAGAAGGGCCGCGCTGGTTCGAGCGCTTGTATTCCCGCGAACCGAATCTAATGAAGGTGATCCTCACTCCCGGACAGGTCTGAATAGGCAGAACAATTATGAGCAGCGAACTTTTCGACCTCAGCGGGCAAGTGGCAATCGTAACGGGTGCGAGCCGCGGCCTGGGACAACACATGGCCCGCGCTCTCGCGAAAGCGGGAGCGGACTTGGTGATAACCAGCCGCGATCTCAACCGCGTGGCCGGTTTCGAAGCTGAGATCAAAGCGACTGGCCGCCGTGCCCTTTCACTCGAACTCGATGTTCGCAACCTGCAAAGCATCAAGAGCACAGTGGCTGCGGCTGAACAGTTCTACGGACGGCTCGACATTCTTGTGAACAACGCTGGCTGCAACGTCCGTAAACCCGCACTCGACGTCACCTGGGAGGACTGGAACCTCATACTTGATACCAACCTGCGAGGGGGCTTCTTCGTTGCTCAGGAAGTCGCACGCCGCATGGTCCGGCGACGTTATGGGCGGATTATCAATATCGGATCGGTCACGAGCGTCGCGGGCTATGCCAGCCTCGGCCCTTATGGGGCGAGCCGTGGAGGCATTCGCCAGCTAACCATGAGCCTCGCAGACGATTGGGGCAAGCACGGCATCACGGTGAATTGTCTGGCTCCGGGGTGGTTTTGTACGGAGCAGAACAAAGTGCTCTATGAGAACAAAGAATGGGTGGAATATCTCTGCGACCGAATCCCCGTGAAACGACCCGGCGAGCTTCGTGATCTCGATGCCGCAGTGGTCTTCCTGGCGGCCGAGTCCAGCCGATACGTAACCGGACAAACCCTGCTGGTGGACGGCGGTATCTCAGTCGGCGCGACCAAGGCACTGGTTGAGCGAAGGTAAGGCTGTATCGGAGTCAATTGGGAGTCTCTGCACCGAGCCATGGGATTTTTTCACACGAGTGTGACCGTACTTCACCGCAATCAGCCGGATGACAATCCGCGGTCAGTGCGTGACCGCCACCTCGTACCAGGTTGTGACCGGCTTCCCTAACGGGATCTCCCATCCTTCGCCTTTCTTTTCGGCACGGATCGGTTCCCCCATCGGCTGGCCCGAGCCGTCGAGGGGTTGCGCAGAAACAGCTTGGGCGCGATCCAAACCGCGCAGGGTGATCCGGCCAACAACCGGCTCAATCAGCGTAGGCGACCCACCCCATTCGGACAAGTTGCTACGCCGCTCGTTCCACTGCATGCCTTCGTTTTCGACACGCGATCCGACCGTCAACAGCAATCTGGAGGCGCGGGGAATCGGCTCCGGTTCCAGGGAAACAATCACAATAGTGCAGAACCGGTTCTGCACGTCCGCCGATAGATTGCTGACAGACTTCCGGTTCGCCTTCACAAACCCAATCAATGCCTGAGACCGCGGAGTATCCACGGTTACCAGCCCGGTCATTGCCGGCGAGTAACACCAGGCCAACTGGTTGGTATCGGAGACCATGGGATTTGAAACCATCGGTACCGCAAAATGCTCAGTCGGCGCTCCCTCTAGCGACAGGATGCGCGATCCATGCTGCAGGGGCACAGCCAACGGGAAACCAGCCGTGAAATAGGAACGATCCGTCGCCGGCAACAGCCGCGCGCTGTCGAAGACCTGGTCGCGAGTGTAGGAGCGCGCAACGGTTGAGTTCGCGGGGCTTACGTCTGCCCGCAAAAACATAAGGGCCCCTGCGGCAAGCTGCGGCATTTTGACGGGATCCAGCGAAATGTCAAACGCGTCTCCCACATAGGGCTTCCAGTCGGGAGACGCCTTGGGCTCAAAGGTGTACCAAATGATGGCATCCCAATCCTGGAAACTGCCGTAGGCGGCGAGAATCGGAATGCCTTCGCTCGCCCAATCGTTAGGAAATGGGTTGTTGACTTCGCTGACGGTGTAGGGCTTCCCGGCAACGGCCGTGCGAGACAACTCGACGACAGTCGAATTGAATGGGTCGTTCACCATGGGCGCTTTGACTTTGTTTTCCCAGTCGTGTTGCCAGTAAGTATGGCCATCGGTGCTGTCGAACGATGAAGTCGCCAGCAGCAAGGGGTATCCACTGCTGGTGTGGCCGTGATCGGCAGTGGTCATGATCAGTGATTTCACGCCGAGGGTTTTTGTCAGAAAGTCCCGCATATCTTCCCAGTAGCCGCGCTGGGTGTCGAGGAAGAAGCGGGACTCTGCATAGAATCTCTCTTTCGGGGCTGTCTCGATCTGTGTCCTGCTCTGCAGCAGAGGGACGGGGTCATCCCCAGAGATTCTGGCGATTTCTTTGAGCTTCTTCAGATCTTCGGCGCTAAGGTTTTTCTTGAGCCAGGAATTGTAGAGACCGGTAAGTTCGCGGTCATAGTACGGTGTGGGGCCGTGAGAGCCGACCCAGAGCGCGTCTTCGTTGTTAATTTCGACCATGGCAACCGCCGGGTCATTGCGGTATTCGGATTTCGTGTAGGGATTGTAATGAGCCAACAGTTGCTGGGCGTACTCCTTCTGCAGTTCGATGATTCGGGGGGCGTAGAGGCTAATTCCTTTGGCGCCCTCGCGGATTTTCTGATAGTCCTGCACGCCGTCGCCCGCCTTGAACGGGCGGCCCACCAGAAGATTGAAATTAATGTAGATTCCCCGCTTCTCCAACTCGGCGATGAAGAAGTCCTCGCGGTCAAACGCCTCAGGATCGAGAGCGCGGGTGTCATCGCGTTTTCCATCGATGAGTCCCCTGGGCGTAGGCAGGTCGAGAAATTGGAACCGCACGCAATTCACTCCAAACCGGGCCAACGTCGCCGCCCAGAGTGGGGCGTCCTCCTTGGAAGGGATCATCACCGAACCTTTACTCCAGTCGGTGATGTTCATTCCCCAAAAACGGATGCGCTTCCCGTCGCCAGTCACAAGATGTCCAGCCTGGGCCCGGACGAATCCATGCTTCCCTGCCGGCGCGTCGAGCAGGAACGAGACATCCACCGGCGAGTGCGCGCGCAGCGCTTTGCGATGGTCCATCGTGAACGGCTGCAGCGCGGCGTCTGTCTGAGCTGAAATTCCCGAAGCGGAAAGTAACAGCCCTGTCGCAAACAAACAAATGCGGCGACGATACCTCATGGACAATCTCCTCTTCCCCATTTCGTCTTAGGCGAAGAAGTTACCTCTTCCACCTTTCCGTGTGAGCAAAGAGAAGCCGCTCGAATCGAGGGACCCGAGCGGCAATTCTGACGCAGCCAGACCCGTTACTTCTGCACAACCTGCTTCAGTGCCTTCGACGTTCTGCCCTCGAAGTTCAAGTCGCCGCCGTATACCGCAGTAATCAGGTTCATGCCCACCGGCAGCGCCGAGGTAAACAGAGTTTCCCTTGGCGTTTCCACGCCTACCCCTACCGAGCCAGTTCGAAGTAAAATTCATCGGGTGCGCGAATTTCGAACTTTACTCCAAACATTATTTCTCGCGAGGTCAAGAAATGAAACATCTGCGTCTAATTGCCGCGGTTTTGCTGGTACTGCTGTTCCCGCCGCTATTGCTGGCACAATCCACCGGTCCAGATGATCGCCGGATCACCAATCCGCAATCCATCATCTCGGCTTCAAATTCAAAGGCCCGTCCAGTTCCAATTGACGACCTGTACTTCACGCGATCGGTTTCCAATGCCTCATGGTCGCCGGATGGAAAAGAAATCCTGTTCACCACCAACATGGCGGGCCGCCCGAATCTATGGAAGATCAGCTCGGCGGGCGGTTGGCCCATCCAGTTGGTTCAGTCGGACGAGCGGCAGTACGCTGGCACATGGTCACCGGACGGGAAGTGGATTGTCTACCAGCAGGATACTGGCGGCAACGAACTGTGGGATATTTTCGCGGTTCCGAGCGATGGGGGCGAGGTCGTCAACCTGACCGCTACACCGGACGTCCGCGAAGAGTCACCGCGTTGGTCGCCCGACGGCAGGACGATAGCGCTGAATTACAAGCCGAAGGAAGGGACTGTTTACGATCTCGCACTCCTGGACTGGGCGACCCATCAAGTTCGCAAACTGACGCACGAAGAAACTCCGAATCATTCCTGGAGTTCCGTGGCGTGGAGTTCCGATGGAAAAACTTTGTATGCCAATCGGGTTGAAGTAAGTTTCACGGACGCCGATGTTTATGCCGTGGATGTGGCCAGCGGAAAGACGACGAATCTGACTCCCCATGAAGGCAAAGTTGTGAATTTTGCTTCATCTTTATCGCCCGACGGAAAGACCCTGTTGATTACCAGCAACGGGAGGGGCGGATACCAGAACGTCGCGCTCTTGGATATTGCCACTAGAAAATTGACTTGGGTCACAGATACTAAGTGGGAGGCAAGCTCGGGAGACTTTTCTCCGAGCGGAGACTCCTTCACGTATAGGCTCAACGCGGACGGCCTCACCGAAGTCTACATCGTGAATGCTGCAACTATGCGCGCCGAAAAACTTTCCCCGCAGGAGGGGCTCAACGACTTCGCCGCCCATCCAAATTCATTTTCCCCTTCGGGCAATCGTTTGCTGCTCTCGCATGAGAGTTCGGTTCAGCCCGGCGATTTCTGGGTCTATGACATCGCGTCCCGAAGCGCGAATCGCTTCACGCATACCGCGATTGCCAGCCTGAATTCAGCGCCGATGCCAGAGTCGCAGATTGTCCACTACAAAACTTTCGATGGGAAAACCATTAGCGCGCTGGTGTGGGTGCCATTCAATTTGAAGCGCGATGGCTCAAATCCTGCGCTGGTGTTGCCTCACGGAGGGCCGACAGGGCAGGTTCAGGATTACTGGAGCCCACGTGTGGCGGCGCTGGTCTCGCGCGGCTACATCTGCATTGCGCCCAACGTGCGGGGATCGACCGGATACGGAATGGATTTTCAACGAGCCAATTACCAGGATCTGGGCGGCGGAGACCTGCAGGACGAAGTGTACGCAACCAAGTTCCTGCAGGCCACCGGTTACGTCGATCCCAGGAAGATCGGAATCACGGGGGGCTCCTATGGCGGGTTTATGACGCTGATGGCGATTGGCAAGACTCCCGACATCTGGGCGGCGGGGGTGGAACTGTTCGGCATTATCGACTGGATGACCATGCTCCAGCATTCCGACCCGGAGCTGCAGCAGTATGAGAAAAGTCTTCTGGGAGATCCCCTCAAAGATAAGAAAATGTACGACGCGGCCTCACCCATTAGTTTCATCCACAACGTAAAGGCTCCGCTGCTGGTTTTGCAGGGCGATAACGATCCGCGCGTGCCGAAAGAAGAAGCCGTTCAAGTCGTCGATCTGTTGAAGAACGACGGCAAGATTGTGGACGCACATTACTATGCGAACGAGGGCCATGGATTTGCAAAAAGAGAAAACCAGATCGACGCGATTCATCGCACGGTGGACTGGTTCGATAGGTACTTGAAGGGCGCTCAGTGAGTGCAAGTCCGCGGCGCCTACGCTCCATCAACATGGCGCCAGGAACAAAGCGGGAGCTTGGCGACGTTGAACGGTGGCGTAGCCACGCTCACCACGTCCAAGCTCGCCGTGGGCACGCACTCGATCACGGCTGAGTACCTAGGGGATGCTGACTGCGCCGAAAGCACGTCCCCTGTGTTGGATCAGGTGGTGCAATAGGCTTCGACGAAGAGCGCGCTGCTTTTTGTCGGACGAAATCACAGATGAGCCGCCCGATATCTGGGCGGCTTTTCTTTTGCATCAGGCGGAAGTTGCGGTGGTAACTGTTGTAACCAGATGGGATGAGAATGCCGGTCTCCGGCGGGATGCGATACGCTCCCAAGTTATCGACGCGCTCGAAGCGCAAGAGATAAAGGAGACCGGCAATGAAAAAGATTAGCACCGCAGCGGCAAAGCAGTCGAGAAATTTTCAGGATCAGAAGATGAAGAGTTCGGGTTCCGGGGTTTGTATGACCGGCGGCGGGGGAAACCGGCGCCCAAGAAAGTGCCCTTGGCGGTGGTGGAGAAAGTGCTGGGGCTGTATCGGGAGAAGTATTTCGATCTGAACGTGCGGCACTTTCACGGCAGCGAGCATCGCTGGTTTCAAGATGAGCGCTGGTACGACTTGCTGGTGATCGTGGACGACGCCAACAGCGAGATTTATTACGCGCAGTTGGTGGAAGAGGAAGCGACGGTTCCGGTGCTGGCGGGGCTGAAAGAAGTGGTCGAACGCAAGGGTGTGTTTTGCGCGTTGTATAGCGATCGCGCCCGTCATTTCTGGCTGACGGCCAAGGCGGGGGAGGCGGTGGACCACGACCGTCTCACGCAGGTGGGGCGTGCGCTGCGCGAGTTGGGGGTGCGCATGATCCCGGCGTACTCGCCACAGGCGCGCGGGCGCAGCGAACGCAGCTTCGGAACCTCCACGCACTGGCGAAGCAACTCGATCATGCGTGGCCTAGCGCAACCGGGCGCATGATCAGGTCCGCCAGTTGCTCTTGCGCCTAGCGCTTTGGTGGTTCCAACGCCTGCGTGTAGCCGTCCATCGTGGTGCTGAAAGAGGCATGTCGCAAGCCATTTTCTGGGCACTGCGCGACCAAAAGGGCGATTTCCAATCCCACCCATGCCAACAGAGTGGACTCCGTTGCAAGTTGCTGGTAACTCCCCACGTAGCGGAGACTCGCACACACTCTCTATGTCGGTGACAACTCAGGATATCCCGCACACGTTCAGGTGGGCTTCCGATGAAATCGTTGGCCTGGCTTATAGAGGCAACATATCTCATCCACCCAATGTCACTACACCGCCGTCGCCGTCCACCGTGATGTGCTGCCCGCTGCGGATGCGGTCGGTGGCCACGCCGGTTCCCAGCACGGCGGGCACGCCGTATTCACGCGCCACAATCGAGCTGTGACTCAGCGGGCCGCCCACATCCGTAACGATGCCTGACGCCATCGCGAACAGCGGCGTCCACGCGGGCGTGGTGATTTTGGCGACTAGAATATCTCCCGGCTTCATTCGGTCGAATTCTTCGGGACCGTGAATCACACAGGCTGGGCCGGTCACCCTCCCTGGGCTGGCGCCAATTCCTCGAATCGTGCTGCCTTCCGCCTGGCTGCTGCGCGCGGGCATCCAGCGGCTGAAGTCGAAGCCGAAGAACCGGGCGCCTCCCTTAACAGGCAACGCGACCGGCGGCGTGACACCACGCTCCTGCCGCCAGGTCTCGCGCCGCTCCGCGATCGCGCGACGATAATCCTCCACGGGCTGGCCGGCATCGAGCAAGCGCGCTGCTTCCTCCACCTCTTCCCACTTGAGCCAAAACACGTCGTCGCGTTCCGCAATTGCGACCGCCGCAACCATTCGGCGCCCTGCTTCGCGCAAGATGCGGCGCAGCACCGGCCATCCCAGGCCGACGTCGGCGAGCGAGTCCTCGCGCCGCGGCGCCCAGCGTTGGGCCCAGCCGAGCACGCGCTTGAACAATCGCAGGCGCAGCCCGCCCAGGCGCGCCAGCAACGATTCGGCTGCCTGCTCCCGCGCCGCCGTTGCCGCCGCCTGCCGCTCGTACGGGTTGCGGCCTTGCCCCGCAACAAAGTACTTGAGCGTTTCGAGGAGCGACGCCGGGGCCTCGGCGGGGACGCTCCTGGCGAAATCCAGGTCATAGACGGCGTGACCAAAACGATTCAGATGTTCCGCGAGGCGTCCGGTGAATTCGCGCCAGCTTTCTCCGTTGGCTATCGGCGCCGATTGCGCTTCGTATGCCGCGGTAATCTCCTTGCCGCTGGTCCGCGCAAGATATCCGGCGAGTTCGTCGTCGCCGCGCGCCCACATCGCGAGATCGTAGAGCGACTTCTCCGCGCGGATCGGCGCGCTATCGAAGCCCAGCAGGAAAGTCAGTGCGGGCGGGTCGCTCTTGCGCTTGATGAGGCGGTTGTACAGGTTTGTAAAAATGGCTTCGCTGACATTCACAACTGCGAGGACGAGCTGGATGCTCACATAGTAGCTTGCCGCCGCTTCCACAATCTGGTGCGCGCCGGCGAGCAATTCCAGCGCAGGCGTCGCGGCCAGGTCGCGCCCGGTCCATTCTTCGGCAACCTTTGCATAGCGCGGGTGTGTTTCATCAGCCCACCGCGTCCGCGCCGTGCGCAGCAACCCGGCCATCCTGCGCCACCGGACCCTCATGGAAAAAAACCGCACCGTTTGCCACGCGCTCAATGGCAATTCGTAATAGGCATAGTCATGGACGGTCAGGAGCGGAAACGAGAAGCGCCGGAGATCCATCACCTGCGCCATCACTTTCTGCATCGCCTCGTTCCACAGCGGCAAGGCCAGAGTCGCGAACAATGGCGAGAGCGGCTCGGGCAGCAGTTCGGCCACGCTTTGTCGAAAGTACCTGGCTCCCGCTCGCGGGACCTTCCATTCGAGCGCCGCGCGTGGTTCGGGCAGCGCGGTCACTGGCCGCGCCTGCACAATGAAGATCCGCCCATCGCACATAGCCCATTCGATATCCATCGCCTGCCCGTAGAGTTGCTCGATCTTCACGCCCAGCCGCGCCAGTTCCGCGGCTTGTGCCGGCTCTAGTGCGGCTCGTTGGCGCTTGCCGGCCGGGACCGGCTCTTCGCGCGTACCCAAGTCCAGTCGCACCGTCATGACTTCTTTGTCGGCGATTTCCTGCGATGCAATCGCTCCCGTGTGCTTGTTGATGACAATCGTGTCTGGCGTAACGCGGCCACTGACGATTGCCTCGCCCAAACCCCATGCCGCGTTGATCATCAGTTCGTCGCGCGCGCCCGTCAGCGGATTCGCAGTGAAGACCACGCCTGCGACTTCGGCCGCAACCAGCTGCTGTACGACAACGGCGATGCTGACGTCTTCCGGCCGGATCCCCTGCCGCTGGCGGTAACCGATTGCGCGCCCCGTCCACAGCGACGCCCAGCACCGCTTGACTGCATGGATCACTTCATCGCCGCCGCGTACGTTGAGGTACGTTTCCAGTTGGCCCGCGAACGACATGCCCGGCAAATCTTCCGCCGTCGCCGACGAGCGGACCGCCACGGGAGCATCGGCGCCCAGTTCGCCATACCACTGCCGTATCATCTCTGCGATGTCGCCGGGAATCGCGCCCTGTGCGATGAGCGATTGGATTTGCTCCGACGCGCGATCGAGCGTGGCGGGGTCGTTGACCTGTGCCTGTGCCGCGGCGGACAGAATTGCGTCGCCGAGGTGGTTCTCATCCACATAGCGCCGATAGGCGCCGGTGGTGATGTGGAAGCCGGGCGGAACGGGCAGGCCAGCCGCCACCATGCGCGCCAGCGATGCACCCTTGCCGCCCACCCGCTCGAGTGTCGCCTGGGGGCTATCCAACTTGAGAATGAATGGACTGGCTTGAGGTGAAGTCATTTTCGGTTTCGATCCTTTCCAAAGCCCGCCTCCCGTGCGCAACCGATCTCCGCACTCGATTCTGCCACAGCACCCCATGGCCTAATCTCGGCGCCATGATACTTACAACTTTCTTAAACGCTACGCGCCAAATGTGTCGGTGTCATCAATTTCCGCATCGCCAGCCTCAAAGCAGGCGAACGTTCAGTTTTGTCCGGACGACAGACAACTCTGAAGTCGGGACGGGACGGACTTTCGAGCACGCGGCCTCGAAGTCCGCTTCGAGGAGATCTCCCGGAAGCCCGTTTGAACGAAGCCTTTGCGGCAGACGCTTTCGCGTGTCCGGTGTCGGCGGTGTGTGCCGAATGCCGACCCTAGGGGGGAGGATCTGCTTGGGGTAAAGGTGAATCCAGTTCTAGACGCCAGTTTGAGCTGTCTTGTAAGTGGGCACGGGCAGTGCCTCCGCGGCGGCAAGGTCCTTGTTCACTCTTTCATCAATCCCGCCAGGACCGGATGGGTGAAAGGGTTCTGGCGGGCTGACAGAGCCTTTATCCAGGCCTGCCGCTGAGATTTCATTTTCTTGTCCTCTGGGTCAGCGACTTCGTACTTATCGACGAACGCCTGGAAATCTTCGATGGCGCCATGGAGGTTGCCTGTCAGCGCCCTGGCGAGACCGCGGCTATCGCGGAGGTTTGGGTCCTCCGGCCGGGAAGCAACGGCCCGGTCACAAAACTCCAAGGCCTCCTGAGCATGCCCCAATAGACTTCCGTACCAACACATCAAGTTCCAGTCCCGGCCCGAAACCTTGACTGAAGGATCGAGTTCGAGGGCGGCATGATAATCATCTTTCGCCCGTTCCCACAAGACAGCGTCTTTCCCTTGCGCCAGGAGGGATTCGGCTTCCAAAATCTTTCCTTTGGCCGCCCAATGGTGAGCCTCCGCCTGAGGGTTGAGTTTGGCGTTGGGATCGATCATGTTGGCGGTCTGAAAAGCCGCGATCGCGGCGTTCAAATCGTCGGAGGACGCCGACGTCTTGGCATCCACGAGAATTTTCTCGGCCGCGAGCCGCCTGGCGTCGGTTTCAGGATAGGTCGAATCCAGCGCTCTCACGCGTGCGAACCTGGCCTCCGCCGCACTGACATTGCCCGCCTGCGCCAATTGGATGCCGTCGTCCATCAGTTCCGCTAATTGGCAGTCCGTTCCGTTCAGCCTGTACTTGCGACATTCGCGGGAAGTCAACGGGCGAGTCGCACGCTTCTCATCTCGAGCCTGAGCCATCAGGACTTTGTCATCCAAAGGGTAAGGCTCCCAGACGCCAGAGTGATCGACGAGGATCAGCGACTGCCGGTCGTTCGAAAACGCCGTCACCGAGGAGAGAATACGGGTCGTGCCGACCAAGAAGGTGTGTTCGAGTTGTCCTTTAGAAGTGTCCCAAACCTCGATGGTGCCATCGTCGTCGCGGTTGACGATAGCCAGCCGGGCGCCATCCGGACTGAAAATCAACTTGGAGGTGTTACTGGTGTCGGTGGCGAGCTGATGCAAAAGGCGACCGGACGAGCCGTCCCAGAGTTTGACCGCTCCCTTGTCCCGCGCCGCGGTTGCAAGAATGCTGCCGTCGGGACTGAATGACGGAGTGACGCCAAGAGCCTCTCCCGCGGCGGTGGTATACAACAGAGCTCCAGTGGAACTGCTCGATACTGTCACCGCGCCATCCTTACGGACTCCAGCCAGATGACTTCCGTCGGAGCTGAAGAAAATGAATTCGAACGGCTCGGATTGACCGGGCCGTGAATCCAGCATTTTGCCGGAAGAGGCATCCCACCTGGTCAGTGTGTTGTCGAGACTGACGGCGAACAACTGTGTTCCGTCACGGTTGAAGCTTAACGCCTGCGGGTCTTTTCCGGGGATCGGGATGAGGGCCAACAACTGACCCGCCGCCGTATCCAGCACGCGAATGCCACGGGTGGATTCTTGTGCCTTTCCCGATATCAACTCCTCTGATACGGTCGCAAGCCTGTTTCCATCAAAGCTGGTCGCCAAACGAATGGCTCGTGGCGTGTCGCGTAATTGGGAGACGAGGCGAAGCGAGGAAGCGTCCCACACCCGGATGCTTTTCGAGTCAAGTCCCACGATTCGAGCGGAGTCTCCGCTGAATAACAGTAATCGGTTGTATGCGGAGTCGGACAAGATTGGCGAGGCGGCCCACACCTTAATGGTCCGGTCGTCGCTTGCCGTGGCCAGACGATTGCCATCAGGACTAAAGGCCAATGCCGTCACGTTACGATTGTGGCCGTTAAGTTTGAGGAAGCCGGAGAATCTTCCTATAATTTCTACAGTGCCATCTTCCTCGCCCATGGCCAGCGACTTCCCATTGGGGGCGAAGGAGATTTGCTTCACGCTTGACTGCGTTGTCATGGTACTGGATAACTGCTTGGTTGATTGCGCGGTCGAGGTCTTTAGCAACTGCTGGTTAGCATCGCGGACCTCCAAGCTTCCGTCGGTTTTAACGGTCGCCAGATATTTCCCATCTGGGCTAAAACTTCGCATGGTGATCGTAGGGTCAATGGTGGCGTAAACAATCTGGCCGGACCGGTCATGGAGAAGAGAGTTCTTGTTACGGTCCTTGATGTTCCAGTCGGTTGCCTTCACCAGACCGAAGCGGTCGGAGACTTCGGCATCGGTCAACCGCCGCGCGGGATGTCCGGCACTGTCCCAAACCAACCTCGCGCGGGTATCGTCGCCGATGGCCGCCAGACTTCCATCTTTGCTGAAACTCAGACCCCAGACGTCGTAATCCACCGGAATCGTAAACTTGGACTGTCCGGAAGAAGCATCCCAGATTCTGATGGTTTGATCGTTGCTGGCAGTAGCCAGATACTTTCCGGTCAGATCGAAAACGACCTTGACCACGTTGTCGGTATGCCCGGACAAAGTGAGCAATAATGTTCCATAGCGGGCGTCCCATACCCTCACGGTCTTGCTGTATTCCGCCGTCGCCAGACGGGTGCCATCTGGGCTGAAGGCAAGGTCGGAGATGCTATCGATGACGCCCCGCAAGGTGCAGTTAAACTGCGGGTCGGCGAGTGATTGCCGGAGCGCGGCTTCCGACTCGGGGAGAAGTTTCTTATCCTTGGAAAAAATCTCCGATGAAGCGCTCATTGCCAGCAGGAACCTGCTTTCAGGATCTCCGGTAATCAGATTTGCCGACTGCGCCAGACGAAGAGAATCAGCTTCGCGGGCCTCTTTCGCGTTGCGAACTTCCTTTTTGAACGCAACAATTGCCAGTATCGCGACCAGCGCGACGATCACGCAGAGAACGACAATCTGATGCCGCCGGTTGCGTGCCTGTTCTTCGGCACGGCGCTGTGCTTCGGCCTGTTTTTTCTGCGATTCCGCATCGAGTCGCCGTTTCTCCTCCTTTCTTTGTTCTGCCAAGCGTTCATGCTCTTGCGCCTGCTTGCGGATCCACCCCACCAGGAATTCGCTGGCGATTTCGTAATAGTAGACGTCCCGGCGCGACTCCCGCCTTACCAGTTTTGTGTTCCGCTCCAGGTTGTCGAGTGTCCTGGCCGCTAAGTCGGGGGGGATACTGTAGTCGTTTTCCACTCGCTTCAGCAGATCGCCCTGCCAGATGACGAGGCGGGTTCCTGCGGAGGTAACCATTCTGGTGAGCAGACAGATGGCAGGCTCGCGCTGTTCGGCGCCCAAAGACTCCAGGGCTTGCTCAAGGTACTGTTCCAGAAGGCCCTGCACACCGCCGTGCTCTTGAAAGTAGCCGGCAAGATCTTCAGTGGGAACACGGCTCTCAAAGAGGCTGCGGCAGACGATCTGGACTTCCGTAAGGGGAACATCGCGGGTGGAGGCGCGGCCGAGGAACTGCCGCTGTATTTCGTCCGCGAGGGCAGCGTTAATCTGGCGCGAGTAGTGCTCGGGATGGTTCACAAAAGGCTGACGGATGACATGGGAGATTTGCCTGCCCTCCAGGGGCTCGAGGCGCAGGTATTGATCCGGCAGTTTGGGAGACATCTTGAAAAGGGGCGTGAGTTTCGCCAGATAATCCTCGCGCAGGGAAATCAGCACTTTGACGGGCAGGCTGGTCTCCCGCAGCAGTGCCGCGATAGCCTGGCAAATCCTGTCTTGCGCAGTGCGCACTTGTTCGAGGGTTTGTCCGGCCGATCCTTCCTCAAACAAGGTTGCCCATTCCTCGAACTGATCAAACACCAGAAGCGGATGGACCTGCGAAGCTTTTTCGCGTAACCCTTCCAGGAGCGCCTCCGTCGACAAGGTCACTCGCTCTTTATCATCGGCCACGAAAATGTTCGGGAGCAGACAGACGCCGCCGTTTTTATTCTCTGAGAGGCGTTCGATTACGATTTCCTGCCCCAGCCGCGGTTGCACCCGAACTCTTTGCGGTTGAAAGCCTTCGGCCAGGGCGAGGGGCACAAGCCCGGCATTGATCAAAGAGGACTTGCCAACGCCGGAACTCGAATACAGCAGTACACCGCGGTAGATGACCACCAGTCGTAGCAGATCCCGGGCCTCGGCTTCACGGCCGGAGTAAACTCCGCGATCGGCATATCTGTAAGGATCGATCCCGGGATAGGGCGAATCCGGAAGCTGAGCGGGCACCGTGTCGCTGGAGGAGTTAGACATCGCTGTACTCCTTTCCGTGTATCTCCCGGTACAGCGACGGGACGAAGGTCCACAGGTCCTGTGACAAAAACGTGATTACTTGTCTTTCGTTTTGCCACACTTTCAGGATGAGAGGGTCGGGGTGCAGGTCGATGGAGAACGAGCAGGGGAAGTTGGCCGGGTCCAGCCGCCAGCGCAGCGTCCTGAACAGGAGGCGCAAATTGTAGTCACGAAGACTGTAGCCGACAAAAAGCGTGCGCCACTGCTTCATGCGGAAACGGATCGAGAGCGGGATGGGGTAGGTCGTCTCCTTGTCCGCCATGCGCTGCACGAATGTGATGTAGTCCTCATCGGTAATCACGATGGAGTCTTTTTGTTCCAAGTCTCCATGCATTTTGAACAGCAGCGGCTGCGCTTCGGTGGGATCGTCGGCAACATCGCGAGTGGGCTTGTCCGGGTCAGTATCGTAGATGACGACGGTCGGCTCTTTGTCTTGCTGGCGCAATGCAGACTCCATCAGCCGGTCGTAGTTCGTGGTGACGATAATTCGGAAAGGCAATGCCGCAAGCATCTTTAGCAGAGGCGATGGCTTTTTCCCAGTTATCAGGTACTTGTTCAGCGAGGCAATCAGTCGAGCGCGACCCAGTCCCGGGGTTTTCTCATGGCAGAGAGATACGCGTTGCAAATCACGGACATTTTCGTTGGGCAGCTGATCGCGATATCCGCACTCGTCGGCCAGTTGTTCGGCCAAGTCTCCTCCCAGGAGCGGCCTGATCTCGGGCGGGTAGGAATAAGGCGAAGTCTTAGGGGGTGGGGCATGGACGCCGGCGCCAAGAAAGAGGACACAGTCTCCTTTCCTCACCAATCTGACCAGTTCCTCATGGGCTCTGTCGATCGGAGAAACAATTGCATTCATGATTTGTCCTCCTCGTTGGCAAAAAGAATGTGCTTGGGCAGTTGCTGCATCACGAGACAGGCAACGCGATGCTCACCGATGCCAAAGAGTCCGCTGCGACCTTCACGACAGATGCCGCTTTGAACGTCTGATTACCCTTCTTGCCGATGACCAGGATTTCGTGCGTACCCGGCGCGACCGACGCAAATAGACATTGAGTCCCCTCGATCGTCCGCTCTTCCGATTGGTCCAGCTGAACTTTGACTCCCGCGTCGAAGTCTTTCGCATTCGACACTGTGACTTGCGCACTCCCCGGTTTCTGCGCGTCCCTTTGCGCTTTCACGGCATTTGTGAGATCCGCGAGATTAGCCTGGAACTCCAGCACCCATGCATCTGTTTCTTGCTGAATCTGGGTACGGACAAGCACTACAAAGTCCTTCATTTTTTGAAGCATCCCCTGAACCTGGTCGCCGGTAGGTTGCTGGGCTCCCACCTTAGAGACCAGCGCAATCCAGTCGTAGTGCAAGTCACTCAAGGCGCCCTCCAGAGCTATTTGTGTTTTCATATAGCGAATCCAGCCCGACGAGAAGCCGTAAAACTTATCGGCAGCGACGCATGCAGCCGCGGTCGCGAATGCGATGTAGCCCCACTGAGCGTCGACCCAATTTTTCCAGGTATTGGATTGATCGAAGCGACTGGCAGCCGCGACAACCAGCGGCAGAAGAGCTCCGATCGAGGTGAGAATGATCGCGGCCGAACGCAGAACTTGCGACCCCAGTCTCTTCATTCTGATGTTATTCCGATACCAGGCGATAGCCGATTCACCCTGTTTTACCGTTGCCAGAAACAGGCACTGCAGCGATTTCCAGACGTCCTGGGAATCCCAGACAGGAAACTCCACGCTCGGCAGCGCAGTACGCGTTTCAAGCTGGTTCCGGACAGTTCGGAACAGCCAGATAAACAGCGAGGCAAGCACGAACAGGCCCAAGATAACAGCAGCGACAAGATAGTAGGAAATCACTCCGACACCCTAGATTTCAGCGAATTTAGAATACTGATGAGTCCTCTAAGGATTTGTGACGTTGACACGCGCATAACAAACCCGCGTTCTTCCCTCTAAACGCCCGCGATCATTAGCGTCCTGGGGGGAAAGAATAATCAAAAGGAGATACGCTGGTGGAATGAAGGTGTCAAGAACATTCGTTCATAAGCTCATTCGTGTTACATATCCAGAACAGGACATCGTTAATAGCAGATACATCAACGTCTTAAGGGCCTGAAAGCGAATGAGTGCGCCGCTTTGGTCTGCGAGATTGTTACGAAAATGGAATACGGCGAATAGGGTAGCGGCCAGTGTAGACAAAGTTTATTGTCAGTATCGCTTCCACCGAAAAGACGAACGGAAGCAGATCCTCCAACTTTTCGGAAAACCGGGACGCCTCTGTCTCTGGAGGCAACGGAATTCCACCGAGTTGCGCTTGGAAACAACGTAAATGGTCTCGGCCGGGAGCTGGAATTCCTGACACGTGGTCGGCCGTGCGGACACAAAACGCGCGCTGTTTCGCATCCGTGCTATCGCCCTATCTCGGCAGCGGACGATCGCTTGCCTGATCGCCCGCGCCTACTTGGGAAGCTCCGCTTTACCCGTGATGTTGAACTTGCCGATTTGAACCGACGCGGATTCCTGGGGCTGCGCACCACCCAATGAAACGGTGTATTCGCCAGGCACAATCACACGATTGCCGTTGGCATCCACTTGACCCAAAGAGCGCGGATCAATGGTAAGGCTGATGGAAGCCGACTCGCCCGCGGCCAGGTGCAAGCGCTTGAAGCCCGCGAGTAAGCGGAGAGGAGTTTCATAAGCCTTGGGCTGTGTGAGATAAAGTTCGACGACCTCGTCACCCGCCACCGCGCCTGTGTTTTTCACATCGCATTCTACCGTGACCGGATCTCCGGCCTTGATCTCGGACGACACAATCTTCAAATTGCTGTAGGTAAAGCTGGTGTAGCTGAGCCCGAAGCCAAACCCGTACAGCGGCTTGTCAGAAAGATAGCGATAGGTGCGGCCCTTCATGGAGTACTGCTCAAATGCCGGGACCTGACTCAGCGACGAATAAAACGTTAACGGAAGGCGTCCCGCAGGGTTGTTGTCGCCGGCCAGCGTCTCGGCGATGGCCGTGCCACCTTCTTCCCCCGGATACCAGGCCTCGAGAATTGCGTTGGCGTGCCGCTGTGCCCAGTTGACGGCCAAAGCGCTACCGTTTTGCAGGACGACAATCAACGGCTTGCCAGTGGCGCCGAGCGCCTTCAGCAGATCTTCTTGCGCAGCCGGTAAGTCGATGGAGGTACGATCGCCGCCGCTGAAGCCGGCCAGCTTCACAGGCATCTCCTCACCTTCCAGGGAAGGAGAAAGGCCAACCATCGCGATGGTCACATCGGACTGCTTTGCCGCCGCAACCGCCTCGTCGCGCAGAGCAGCCGCGGGTGCCTGCCAAGTGAGATCAATGCCGGCGGTCCCGTTATGGTGAAAGTATTCCAGACGGATAGGATGCGGTTGTGTATCACTGAAATGCACGGCCGCTCCGACAACCGCGTCACGCTCGCCGGTCTTGTTGCCATGGCTTTCGACCAACACTTTCCCATCCAGGTAGAGACGGAATCCCTCAGCGTTTTCGCAGGCGTAGCAATAATTTACCCGGACACCAATCTTGTAATCTCCAGCCGCTGGCGGAACGAAGGTGCCGCTCCACCGCACGGAGTAGTCATTGCGCTGGAGGCCATCCACAGGAACAACCTTGTCCCAGTTGAAATTGACATTCCGGTCCGTGCGCGTGAGCACAGGCTGTCCGCTCAGGTCTGGGGAGTTGAAGTACTCGCCCGTGAGGCCGTTGCCGGAGCCGCTGGTGGGATGGAGCGCCGTGTGCTCAATCGGCATGGCGAAATTTTCCACCAGGGTTGAGCCTTGTGCATAGGCGATGTGCGCCGAGGAGAAACGCTTTTCGATTCCATCGAGCGGATAGACGGGCGCGAACGGCGGCCCGTTGTAGTTTCCTTGCAGAGACTGTACAAGCTGCGCCGTAGGACCGACTACAGCGATGCGAGCGATCCCAGGTTTCAGAGGAAGCGTGTGGTCCTGATTCTTCAGCAGCACGATCGATTCCCGCGCCGCTCGCAGTGAAAGCTGCCGATGCTCGGGTGAGTTGACCTCGCTCATGGGAATACGGCCGTAGGCGTAACTGGACGGCGGATCAAACATGCCGAGTCGGAATCGCGCGCGGAACAGGCGATGCAACGCTTTGTCGAGATCGGCCTCGGTGACCAGGTTCTGATGAACCGCATCGACAAGGGCAGGATAAGCCTGCCCTTCCCTGTAGCCGCACTCGAGATCGGTGCCGGCTTTCAGCGCGGCCGCGGCGGCGTGGGCCATATCCGGGGCGTAATGATGGCCGGTGTACACATCCGCAATCGCAGCGCAATCGCTGACCACATAGCCGTCAAACTTCCAGGCGTCGCGCAGGCGATCGCGCAGAAGCATGGCGTTGGCGCAGGCAGGTGCGCCATCAATCGCGTTGTAGGCGCACATCACAGACTGGGCGTGCGCTTCCGTCACCGCCGCGCGGAAGGCAGGCAGGTAAGTGTCCTCAAGGTCGTGCGGCGAGGCATCCACATCAAAGCCATGGCGCAGAGACTCGGGGCCGCTGTGCACCGCATAGTGCTTGGGAGTGGAGACTACCCTGAAATACTTAGGATCGTTCCCTTGCATGCCAGTGACAAACGCCACGCCCATCCGGCCCGTGAGAAAGGGATCTTCTCCATAGGTTTCCTGGCCACGCCCCCAGCGCGGATCGCGAAAAATGTTGATGTTGGGCGCCCAAAAGGTAAGACCGAAGAACATTTCATGATCGTCATTTCGCATGGCTTCGTTGTACTTGGCGCGTGCCTCGGTGGAACCGATCTCGCCCATGGTATGTACAAGTTCGGTATCCCAAGTGGCAGCCATTCCGATCACCTGCGGAAAATTTGTCGCGTAGCCAGCAAACGCGACTCCGTGCAGACCTTCGTTCCACCAATCGTACTTGGGAACGCCAAGCCGCGGGATCGCGGCCGCATGGTCACGCATCTGCGAAACCTTCTCCTCTAACGTCATGCGGCCGATGAGATCGTCAAGGCGCTGCTCCAAAGGCAGCGCCGAATTCATATACGGAAAAACCTGCGCGGCGGGTTGCTGCTGGGTGTGTGCTGACGGTAGCAGCGCGAAGACGGCAACAAGGCCGAAAAAACTGCGGAGTGCACGGGCGTGGAGACGTGACATGTAGATAGCAACTCCTGCTGATGAGTTTTTGAATAGGACGCGCCATTATATACAGCAGAAGTTAGATTGCATATTCCGGTGGACGGCTCCGCTTACAGGTGGACCAAGCCTCTCTGCAGCGCTGCGACGACAGCCTGGGTGCGATCGCTCACATTCAGCCGCATCAGAATCGTGCTTACATGACACTTGACGGTGGCATTCGTGATTCCCAGCTCGCTGGCAATTTCCTTGTTGGATTTTCCGCTCACCAGGAGCTGCAGCACTTCTTGTTCTCTCGGGCTCAACTCGGAATCCGGCATGCGCGATTCCAGGGCCCGCGCCACGGGAGGAGGAAGAAAGCGTCCTCCCGAATGAACGCGCAGTAGGGCGTCGATCAGGGTCTGATATGGCATCCCCTTGATCACATAGCCTCGCGCTCCAGCCTCGAAGGCGCGGTGGATGTCTTCGTCGCCTTCGTAAGTAGTCAGGACAACGAACCGTGATTCCGGATAGCGTGCGCGGATGGCAAGGATCGCGTCCACTCCACTCATCTTCGGCAGGCGGAGGTCCATCAGGGTGATGTCGGGCTTGTGCTCGTGAAACAGGGCGACAGCTTCTTCCCCGGTGCCGGTTTGGGCGACCACGGTCATGTTGGGCCGCGCATTGATGATGGCCGCGACCCCTACGCGCATAAGAGGATGGTCGTCCACCACCATTACTTTGATCTTTTCCTGGGTGCTCACAACTTCACCTCCACATCATTCGAGGGAACAAAGGAGCCGCGTGGAATGTGAAATGTGACCTCCGCGCCCCCGCCTGGCCGGCTGTTCAATATCAAGTCGCCTCCCACCCGCGCGATCCTTTCCTTCATGCCCACCAGACCATAGTGCCCCGCCGGCAAAGAAGACACCGACTCGGGATCAAATCCCGCGCCATCGTCGCGAATCTTCACGTCGCATCGGAGGGTGTCAAAGTGGGCTTCCACCAGCACCTTGCTGGACCGGCCGTGGCGGACCGCGTTATAGATGGCTTCGCGCACCACCATGAGCAGTTCATGGATAGTGGACTGCTCAAAATCAAACGGCTTGCCAGAAACCTGGCACTCGATCCTCACGGCGAATTCCTGGCTGACCTGCTCCGTCATTCTGCGCAGTAGTGTGCTGAGATCCTCGGCCGGTGGCGACTTCTGGCGCAAATTCCATACGGCTTCCCGGGCCTCATTGATGGTCGACCGCAGTTGCGTCCGCGCGCAGTTCAGTAGGTCTTGCCGTGCATCCGCCTCCGTCGGACCGAGGCTGGAATGAGCTTCCAAAAGCGCCGACACGCTGACACATCCCTGGATCAGCGTGTCGTGCATTTCCCTCGCCAACCGGTTGCGTTCCCCAAGTACTGCCTGGAAGCGCGCTGCCAGTTGACGAAGACGGAACTCGTGAACCGTCCAAGCCGCTCCTGCCAGCGCAAGTATGCAGCAACTCAGAAACCACACGGTCCGATAAAAATGCGGCCGCTGCACGATTTCAAGCGAAGCTTCGGCTATCCGTTCCTGATTGTTCATCTCGAAAGCCGCGACCCGGAAGCGATAACGTCCCGCGGGAAGGTTCGTGTAGTAGGCGACGCGATCGGCGGAGGCTTCGCTCCAGTCCTTGTCAAACCCATCCAGCCGGTAGCGGAACTCAACGCGCTCCTGCGACCGCAAGAGCACCACGCCATAGTGCAGTTCCAGCTTCTTCGTATCCGGACCGAGCGAGACTCCGCCGGCAGGCGAAATCTGCAGCCCGTCTGCCACCACCTGGTCGATCACGACCGGCGCCTGATCGGAGGGCCTGGGTTGGTCGATGCTCAATCGGACCGGCCCTTTGCTGCTGGGGAACCAGACCTCTCCGCGCGTGGTAAGAAGACCGGCGGGCTTCTCGCCGCCGCACATCTGGATGGTTTCCAGTCCCTCGGAAATGCCATACAGCGTGAGGTTCACGCGCCGGGCGCGCTTTTCGGCGACCGCGTCAAGATCGTGGCGACGGACCGCGGAAATCCCATTCGGGCCGCTGATCCACAGCGTTCCGCGCCGATCTTCCACGAGTTCGTAGATGCTGTTGCTGGCGAGCCCTTGCGCAGTCGTGTAATGGGTAAGTCTCCCATCGCGCCAGCGATACAAGCCGCCGGCTCGCGTTCCGAACCACAACCCGCCGTCGGGGTCCTGATGAATGGCCCAAACTTTCTCGTGCTGTAAGGCAGTGGTGACGACGTCACTCTCAAATCGGTCGCCGTGCAGGTGGCTCACCCCCCTGTCCGTACCGATCCAGAGATCGCCGTGGCGGTCTTCCAGCAAAGAGCGGGTGCTGAAGTAGCAAAGCCCGTCGGGCATCTGAAAATTCGTGAATGTGCCAGCCCGCCAACGGCTCACTCCTTCATCGGTAGCGATCCACACGCTGCCGTCTCGGCTTGCCAGGAAGGCGCGGACAAAGTTGTTAACCAACCCTTCCTTGGTCGTGTAGTGAAAGAGCCGCTCGCCCACCTGACGGTACACTCCGCGGCCCTCCGTCCCCACCCAGAGCGCCCCCTCGCCATCGCGGAAGACGTTGCGGACCCTGACCCCGGAAATGCCCGGAAACCGGTACCGGGTGGCCCTCCCGTCGCGATAGCGAAACAAGTCAGCCGCCGCAATCCACACGTCTCCTCCGCGGTCCTCGTACACCGTTTCTGCATCGGAGTCCAACGCGTCCGGCAGCGCAACCGTGCGGACCGGCGTGTTGCTCAACCTCAGCATCCCGGCCTGGGTTCCGACCCAGATGTTCTGCTCGACATCCTCGAACAGGTTCAGCACGGTGTTGCTCGGAAGCCGTTCCGGCGCCGTCATCTTTGAGAACGTGCCGTTGCGATCAATGTAGAGCCCGTGACCAATCGTTCCGATCCATAACGCGCCCTCGGAGGTCTGGCGCAAAAAGCGGACCGTGCCGTCGACCTCGCGCACCTTTTCGAAGCGTGAAGTCGCCCCTTCAGCGAACGCCTTCCTATGCAGCCCCGAAACCGTCCCTACCCAAATGCTTCCATCGGTTGTCTCGAGAAGCGACTTGACCCGATTCTGGCTGGCTTCTCCCTCCAGGTGATATTCGACGACTGAATCCCCTTTCAGGCGCAAGAGCCGGGAGCCCCCCACCCACAGCCCGCCTCCACGGTCCTCGTAGATGGCGTGAACCGCCAGCAAAGGCACAGTCGCCGAATCGTCGACGCGCTCCACGCGTTCCCCGCGAAACTGAAACAGACCGTTATCCGTTCCGATCCAAATCCGGCCGAAGCTGTCCTGGTATACCGATCGGACAAAGTCGTTGGTGAGCCCGTCTTTGCTGGAGAACGAACGGAACGCACCATCGCGGTACCGGATCAGTCCTCCTCCCTCCGTTCCGATCCAGAGCGTGTTGTCCTGGGAGACCATCAGACAGAAGATGTTGTTGTCGCTGAATGCCGGGGTGTTCTCGCGGTTGTAAAGCGAGAAGCGAGCGCCGTCGAAGCGCAGCAACCCGCCCGTGGTCCCGATCCACAGATATCGATCGTTGGTCTGGGCGAACGCTTGGACAATCTGTTCGGGAAGGCCGTCCTGCATTTGCCAGGTGCGTTCCGCGTATGCCACCAGAGGACGATCGGCAGCCGACGCACAGAGCATCGACGCCGAGAGCACCAGCAACGTAATGCCAATTGAGTCGCGAATCCGGTTTCGAGTTCCCGCCGGATTGGTTCGTGACGGCATGGGGCGGCAGACTGGTTTCACTAGAATTGTAGACCGATTTCCGTGCGCGCTGAGGGCCGGACTTCTCTTTCAGTTTGCCACACGGACCTCAGGGTTTTGCATCCACGACGACTTCATATTCTGGCAGAACCTGAACGTCTTTCAGCCGGGCCACTGGGCCGCCTGCAGGAAACGCAGGCCAGGCTTTGTCGGGAAGATAGATCGGCGCATGCTCGTGCAGCGGCAGGATCTTCAGTTCCAGCTTGTCCCATTCCTGGTTGGGGACTCGATCCAATCCGATCAGCCAGGGAGCGCCGTTATAGAAGTTGTCGGTGAGTAGCTTCCCGTCCACATACAGACGCGCTATATCCCCTTCGTAGGCGATCCGCAGAAAGGCCCCGGAAGCAGCGCCAGCCTCTACGCGCGGCACGGCGATCGTCCAGGTCGCAGCTGCGTCAAAGGCCGTCTCATCGGGAACCAGCACTACTTCCTTGCCCATTTTCAGCGGCGGATCTCCACTCACGTCGCGCAGCTTCTGGACCTTGGCCACGCTCGAAACCGGCTGCACGTGTGCGCTATACACTTGAAAAACACCGTCGTCGTCATCGCGGGCAAGACCAGGCAGAGCAACACCCAGGGCCGGCAAGAACCCCACCTTCAATTGCGCGGGATCCTGCGCGTGAACATGAACCCGGTCGCGGTCAAAATACAGCTCCGCAGGAGAGAGGATCACTCGCTCTTTCCCGGCAAACGTCGTCTTCCAGGTATTCAAAGCTTGTTCTCGCGATAGAACCAGAATGTTCACGCTGCCGCCGTTGCGACTGCGTACGCGCATGGCAACCTGTGTCCCTGGCTCGATCCGGTCGACGTAGGCGATTCCTCCCTCTCGCCTGACCTGCCCGCCCAGACTCTCGATCGACGTGCTCTCTTTTTCTTCGAACGCGAACTCCGGCGAAATCCCAGGCCACGCAAAGAACACATAGGTTTGCGGATCGTCTAATTTGCACAGAAGCTGCGCGGTCGCATACCGAAGCAACGTCCCGCCAATGTCAAGATTCACCGGCCAGATGGTGTACGCGTCACTGGGAATATTGATCGGATTGCGAGGTACCTGCAAGACTCCCGATCGGAGCTGGAGTTCAACTTGAAAATTCTTGCGCTCCGGCAGACGGTGCGCTCGTTCGTGGTTATTGAGAAACACAAACCCGTGATCGTTTTCAAGCCGTGCTGCCACTCGCGGGGTTTCCGTGTCCTGCTTGCTTTCGGGCATGCGTTCGGGAAAATAGGAAGTCATGGGCGCAAGGCTTGTGCCGAAGTCATTCAGGAACAGGTGCAACGTCTTAAGAACGCGATAGGACGGGTGCATCTGGCCGAATTCGCCGAGTGGCGCCTGGAAGTCATACGACTTCACCGGCAAGTCGTTCGGATAGCCGGTGGCCTGCGACTCCTGCAGTGTCGTCTTCTTGCCATCCGGATTCGTGCCGCCATGGAACATGTAGTAGCCATACAACACCACGCCCGATCCAAGCTTCACAACCTCCATCGCAGCGGTGTCGTCCGCGCTCAGCAGCGGCCGGCGATGATACGCCACTTCCATTCCGCCACCCATCTCGGCCGTCAGGTAGGGATAGCCCGCGTCCATGGCATCGATATCAGGATGCTTGGAGTGGAGATCGTCTCCGACATTTTCTTCGCAGCGGGTTCGCGTGAAGAAGTAGTTCGGAGTCGGGGGCAGATCACCTAAGTTGCGCCACCAGAAACCGTCGGCGTAACCACCGAACAGCGGAAGCACGTCTCGCGGCGGGATGACTGCGTTGTCCCATCCCGTGATCGTGTAAAAAGGAGCATCGAGCCCCACTTCGCGTGCCAACTGCCGCAACTTCAGGATGTGCTCGGCTCCCTTTCCCGGACCGCGCGCGCTGTATTCGTTCTCCAGTTGCACACCAATGACGGGGCCGCCGTTCCTCCAGAATAATCCCCGCACCTGTTTGGAGATTTCACCGTAGAAGCGCCGCACATATTCAAGGTAAACGGGGTTGTTCTCGCGCGTCGCGGTCTTCTGGATCAGCCAATCCGGGAGCCCTCCATTGCGCGCTTCGCCATGATCCCAAGGCCCCACGCGGATCCATACATACATCCCATGCCGTCCGCACAGTTCAACAAAACGGCGCAGATCGCGCTCGCCCGACCAGTCAAACTGCCCTTCGATCTCTTCGTGGTGGATCCAGAAAATGTAAGTCGAGACGATCTGAATCCCTCCCGCCTTCATTTTCAGAATCTCTTTTTCCCACTGGCTCTCGGGATAACGGGAATATTGGAACTCACCCATCACCGGAAACCATGGTTCTCCATCGCGCATGAGATAGCGGTCATTGGCCGAGAGTGCGTGACCATCCAGCGATTTTCCGCCCACGGGAAACGGGAGCGGTTGCGGCTGGCTGGCTGCTAGCTTCGCTTGGATCACGACCGGCGACGCCGACGCCTGGTCCTGCGCTATGACATCCTGCGCTATGGCGTCATGCGCTAAAACAGGCATGACCATGGCAATGACGATTGCCAGTTGATGCGCGTTGAGAGCGCGAGCCCGGTTGCCTCTCCAAAACTTGGTATTCATAGCAATCCTCGCCCAAGGAATCTAACACTTGGCTTGTCCTGCGTAATCCGCCTAAAGTTGGAGTGCTGGCAAAATTAGGGAAGCGCGGATTAGTTCTTCAATAACCCGATTTCCGACGGCAACATACACGAATCGGAAGAAATACTCCGTCTTTTGGAATTCTTGAGGTCATGCCCCCTTCACACCCGACTAAGGAAAATTTTTCGCCAATCCGACTTTAGTAGGATTCGCCGACCACCAACTGAGAGTAGATTGCAAGCGGCGAACCCGGAGTAAATTCTTGTACCCAACTCCAGAGTTCCCAAGAGAGCCGCGAAGCTCCGAGGTGCATTATGGGTTACGCAACGACGAAGCAAGTCGTAGTTGGCTTTATTTCCTTATTGGTGCTTCTGGCAGGATTTCTGTTGAACGGGAGCGTTCCAGCGCTTGCCCAAGGCACCAGTGGCAGTCTTACGGGCCAGATCACTGACCCGTCGGGCGCGGCGGTTGTAGGAGCAACAGTTACGCTCAAGAACGTCGGTACCAATTACCTTCAGACGGCAACAACCGACAACACAGGAATTTACCTGCTGAAGCCGGTTATGCCGGGCAATTATTCGCTGACCGTTACCGCCAAAGGGTTTGCAATGTATGTGCAGAATGGCATCGTCATCACGGCCAACCTGTATGCAACCCAGGACGTGCGCCTCAAACTCGCCTCGGTGGTGGCCGAAACCGTTACCGTGAATAGCGACGCCGAGATGGTAAACACCACCTCGGCCGAGCTGGGAGCGACGATCAATGCAACCTCCATCTCCGAGCTGCCGCTCGACGGCCGCGATCCCTCCAGCCTCGTCTTCCTGGTGCCCGGTGCGGTTGACATCCAGCATCATGGCGGCGAAACAATCCAGACCGGATTCTCTTTCCCGACCGAGACCGGCGCCGGCATCGGCAGTGGCCGCAACGGCAGCACCTTCTATATGCTCGACGGCGTCACCAACATGGACAACTACGACCTGCTGACGGCTCCGTTCCCGAACGCCGACGCCACGCAGGAGTTTAAGGTCATCACCAGCAACTACGGCGCGCAGTATGGCTTTGCCCCCGGCGCCGTGGTCAGCATCGTGACCAAGAGCGGCTCCAACCAGTTCCATGGCGGCGCCTTCTGGTACATCCGCAATAACGCCATGAACGCCACCGACTGGTTCAGCCACCAGACCGATACGCTGCGGCGTAACCAGTACGGCTTTTTTGCCGGCGGGCCGATCAAGAAGGATAAGCTCTTCGTCTTCGGCAACTACCAGGGCACCAAGATCATCTGGAACTCGACCGATTCGTTAACATCCACGCCGACCGCTGCCATGCTCTCGGGCGACTTCAGCGGCCTTGCCTCGGCGGCCGATCTGGCTTCGGGCACCACCGATCTGAACGGCCCCTTCAAGACCATCAACGGCAAGCCCAACCAGCTCGACACCTCCCTGACCACTTCCGCGTGCGAATACAGTGCTTCGGCGAATTGCAGCACCTCGGTTCCAGTGCAGCTGTCTACAGCTGCGGTGAATGTTGCCACCCTTGGCATGATCAGATCTGCCGTGGTGAAGCCCAACGGCACGACTCTGACTCCGGGCATCCAGTTGGCCAACGGCGATATGATGTACACGTATCCCACCGTCCACAACAGCTACGACGAGGGCACGGCTAAGCTGGACTACAAGCTCTCGCCCTCCCAGATGCTCACCCTGCGTTCCTATATCAACCACTTCGGGTCTCCGTCGAGCGACCAGCCCGGCAACATGGAGAGCGTGTACAACCACCAGTCGTGGACGGCCAGCTTCTGGCAGGAGATGTGGTACTTCAACAACATGCTGCAGCACACCTGGACGGTCAGTCCAACCACCGTCAACACCCTCTCGGTCTTCATGAACCAGATGAGCGCGCACAGCGCCGCTCAGGAGCTGGGCAGCGCCGGCAAACCGTTGTGCTTCTCCAGCATGAATATTGGGGTCAACGAGCTCCCGGGCAGCTGCTACATGGGCGCTCTGCGCATCAACTCGAACTACGGCTTTGAGAGCGGCTGGGATGAGCCCTCGCAGGAAGTCCGCAACACTCTGGGCTTCACGGATACGGTCAACAAGGCTCTCGGCAAGCACTCGCTGACCTTCGGCATCGACGTGATGCATCAGCACGCGGTCGAGGTCACGCAGTATCCGACGCAGCCGATGATCGGGTTTGGAAGAAGTGGAACCGGCGGGAGCGTGAGTTCCTTTACCGGCATCAGCTGTGGTGCCTCCGAAGTAAACTGTTCGCCATGGGGGGGGTTCCTGGCCGATTTTCTGCTGGGCTACGCAAGCGGGTATATGCAGGGCGCCGGCGAGATCTCCGATGTCACCGGCTGGCAGGTTGGCCCGTTCGTGCAGGACGACTGGCGCATCCGGCCGAACCTGACCGTCAACCTCGGCCTCCGCTGGGATCCCAACACGCCTCCCGTTCCCTATAACGGCCGCGGTGCCGTGTTTGTTCCCGCCACCTCGAGCAGTCCCTACACGCTTACTGCTACCGCGACCAGCAGCGTATATCCGAACGCCCCGGCGGGCCTTCTCTTCCCTGGCGATCCGGGTGTGCCCAATACCCTGATGAACGGCGACTACGGTTACTGGGAGCCCCGCCTGGGCCTAGCCTGGCAGCCCAAGCAGGCGCCGCACACCGTCATTCACGCCGGTTTCGGCATGTTCACCGGTCCGCTGCAGTACTCGGAATACAACCACGCCGCCGACGTCGCCCCATTCAGCCCCACCTATAACTTCTCGGGATGGGCTTGGAATGGTAACTGCGGCGCTACGGCCTGTCCTGATTCTGTCATTCAAGGTGCGGTCATCCCCTTCGATGCTCCCTGGACCTCTCCTTTCCAGAACTCCTATGGCGGAGTCTCACCGTTCCCCAGCAGCCCCTTCCCGGGGACCTTCGCCTGGGCTTCGACTACCTCTAAGCCTCCCAAGAATATTGCCATTTCCACAGGCCAGCAAATCAGCCAGGTCTTCGCGCGTAACTACAAGCAACCCAGAACCTATGCCTGGAACCTCTCGATCGAGCACGAGCTCACCCCGACGATGGTCGTACGCCTCGCCTATGTCGGCAACGAGACCGACCACCTGTCGGCGCTCCTCGACCTGAACCCACAATACCCTAACAGCCCATCGTCAAAGGCATACACGAATCCGCATATTACGAGGGACGCGGACTTCGCGGATATCTACCAGGACCAGAGCTGGGCGACGGCGAGCTACAACGCGCTACAGATCGGCTTCGACAGGCATATGTCGCATGGCCTCCAGTTGCAGTCCAATCTCATCTGGTCGCATGCCATCGACATCACCAGCTCCAGCAACGTCTCCTACGGCAATCCGGCGCTGGGCAATCCGTTCAGTGCCAAGTGGAACCGCGGCAACTCCGGTGCGGACGTGCCGTGGAGCTGGATCAGCAACTTCGTCTACCAAGCGCCCTTTTTCAGGGAAAAGGGCAAGCTGTTAGAAGAGACGATCGGCGGCTGGCAAGTGAGCAGCATCGTCACCTTGCAGAAGGGCACCCCCTTCTCGATCGGCTCGTGGACGGATCCCGGAGTCGGCCTGTGGAACACCCGCGCCGACGCGGCCCCCGGCGTGCCCGCCAACATGGGCAGCGGTAGCCACCGGGATTGGGCGACTACGGGCTACTTCAACCCGAAAGCATTCATCGATCCCGTCTCCTGTAACGACGCAACTCCGGGGTGGTGCGGCTTCGGCAACACGGGCCGGAACGCTTACTGGGGACCGGGTGTCTTTGGCATCAATGCCTCGATCATGAAGAACTGGACGCTGGTGGAAGGAAAGACCTTCCAGTTCCGCTGGGACGCTTTCAATGTCACTAACCACCCGAACTTCGCCAACCCGTCGTCCAACGTTGATAGCGGTAGTGGTTTTGGCAAGATCACCGGCATGAACGGTAGTCCTCGTATCTTCCAAGGCGCCCTCCGCTTCACCTTCTAAAACACATCAACCCTCAGGGCCGCCGGAACGGTTTCGCTCCGGCGGCTCTCACACCGGTATGATCAGCAGCCTGGGCAACATCCCGCCGCGCGTCATGCAGGGCGCGCTCAAACTTACCTTCTGATCCAACACCTGGAAGGCAGCCGGACAACTTTGTCCGGCTGCCTTTCTTCGGGCGGAGGAATTCGTATGCGCTTTCGGGGCTTTACCTACGAACGTGAGCACCGCCGGCGTCAGAATCAGCTTGGCGCGAAACACGAGACTGGGCGATACAGCTTAGGTCGGAGTGCTGTTGCTGAGTGAGCAGGATTTCGCTGCCAGTGGCCATGACAGCTTCGATTCCCGCCCATCGACCCCGAACCCAAAATGCCAACTCGCGTATAGCTCTATCTCGCTTTCGTTTTCATCTTGCCGCTTAGAGGCCGGTCATTTTTTCCAGGCGTTCCGGATACCGAGCACCTTCCACCTTGATCTTTGAGGCCGCGCTATCGATGTCGCGGAGGTCGTTAGCCGTCAGTTCGACTGCCACGGCTCCGATGTTCTCTTCGAGGCGGTTTAGTTTCGTCGTGCCTGGGATCGGAACAATCCACGGCTTTTGAGCGAGCAGCCAGGCGAGTGCGATCTGAGCGGAAGTCGCCTTCTTCCGCTCCGCGATGCTGCCGAGCAGGTCAATCAGTGCCTGGTTCGCCTTGAGAGCCTCCGGCGTAAAGCGAGGGAGAGTGCTGCGGAAGTCGGAGCTGGCGAACGTCGTGTTTTCTTTCATCGCTCCCGTCAGGAATCCCTTGCCAAGGGGGCTATACGGCACGAAGCCAATCCCCAGTTCCTCAAGCGTCGGTATCACTTCCCTTTCGGGGGTTCTTGTCCAAAGCGAGTATTCGCTCTGGAGAGCAGTGAGCGGCTGAACGGCGTGGGCGCGGCGAATCGTCTTTGCGCCCGCCTCGGAGAGCCCGAAGTGCTTGACCTTGCCTGCTTGAATCAGTTCCTTCACGGCGCCAGCAACGTCTTCGATCGGCACGTTCGGGTCAACCCGGTGCTGATAGAGCAGATCGATTGTGTCGACCTTGAGCCGCTTGAGCGAGCCTTCGACCGCCTCCTTGATGTGCGCGGGCCGACTATTCAGACCCGGCGCTCCCGGCCGATTATCGGTGCCACTCAGATCGAAGCCGAACTTGGTGGCGATCACGACCTTCCCGCGGAAAGGAGCGAGAGCTTCGCCCACAAGCTCTTCGTTGGTAAACGGGCCGTACACTTCGGCGGTGTCAAAGAATGTGATGCCGCGTTCCACGGCGGCACGGAGAAGAGACGTCATCTCTTGCGTGTCTTTAGGCGGGCCGTAGGAAAAACTCATTCCCATGCAGCCAAGACCGAGAGTCGACACTTCCAAGTTGCTCTTTCCAAGTTTGCGCTTTTGCATTGTTTCTCCTTAAGAATTGGATTGGGGCCCCAGTTACGATGCTGCCTGTGCACGCTGCTGTTCGCGCCATCGAGCGGGCGGAATTCCCTCCCAGGTGCGGAAAGCGCGAACGAAGGAGTTGGCGTCCTCGTATCCAAGAAGGTAGGCAGCTTCGTTCAACTCGAGGACGGAGTTATTGAGATAGTGGCGAGCTAGCTGGTGACGAGCTTCTTCTAAGACACGCTGGAAGCTTAAGCCTTCGTCTTGCAAGCGCCGCTGCAGAGTACGGGAACTGATATGTAGCGCGTCGGCGATGTCGTCGATGGTGGGACGCCGCCCGGTGAGTTTCTCCTGTATCGCTATGCGGACGCGTTCGACAAAGTTCTGGTCGCCGTTCTCCAGCTTCAGCTCTTCCTCGAACTGCGGCGCCAACATTGCCAGAAGTTCGGCATTCCGCGTGACGAACGGTCTCTGCGCGTCGGCGGCGCGAAACACGATAGCGTTTCTGGGTGCCCCGCAGACGACGGGACAGCCCAAGTGGCGCTCAATCGCCTTTACGTGCTCCCGGGGTTGGACGAACTCTACGCGAAGCGGTGACAGCCGCGTGCCTGTGCCGTGACGGGCGATCGAGAGCACCCAAGCGAAGCAGCATTCATCCAACACCGGCGGCTCGACTTCATCTGCGAGAAGCCAGTGGAACTGGATGCTCCACTCCTCGGCGTCCTTTTCCTGCAGAATCTCTTCGGGGCAAGTGAGCTGCTTATAGCGAGCCATTTGATCTATGGCCGCGCCGAAGTTCTCTGTCGAGAGAGCTGCGACACCGATCGGGTGAAATCGTTCAGTCCTATTTTCTGTGCCGAGCAGGAGACCAATCGCCGGATTGGCGCTGACTTCGCCAATCGCCCGCCAGAGTGCGAAGAGCTCCTTTGTCGTAAGGAGCACGCGAGGCTGATCTGCGAGTCCCTGGAAAAGTCCGGCTCTGCGCAGGACGGCAGAGGGGCGGACTCCCAATTCTTCCAACTTCCGAAAATTGCTACCAGAGAAGCGCAGGTGCTTATTCATTGTTTCACTCAGACTTAAGAGAAGCCATGTCGATGGAGAAACGGTACTTCACATCCGACTTGAGCAGTCTCTCATAAGCTTCGTTGAGCTTCTGGATCGGGATGACTTCGACATCGGCGGTGATATTGTGCTGGCCGCAGAAGTCGAGCATCTCCTGGGTTTCGGCGATGCCGCCAATATTCGAGCCCGACAGGTTTCGATTGCGCATGATCAAGCTAAAGGCAGAGACGCCAAGCGGCTTCGGCGGGGCGCCGACGAGAGTGAGGTTGCCGTCGCGGCCGAGCAGGTTGAGATAAGCATTGATGTCGTGATCGGCGGAGACAGCATCGAGGATAAAGTCGAAGCTGCCAGCGTGATTCTGCATTTCGGCGGCGTTGCGGGAGACGACAACTTCGTCAGCGCCGAGGCGGAGTGCGTCTTCCTTCTTGTTGGGCGAAGTCGTAAAGACTACAACGTGGGCTCCGAGCGCACGGGCAAACTTCACGGCCATATGGCCGAGTCCGCCGAGACCGACCACGCCAACTTTCTTGCCCTTGCCGACCTTCCAGCGGCGCATGGGCGAGTAGGTTGTGATTCCGGCGCAGAGCAGAGGCGCGGCCCCGGCGAGGTTCAGATTCGAGGGGACGCGTAGGACGAACCTCTCATCTACGATGATGCTCTCGGAGTAGCCTCCGTAGGTGACGCCTCCGAGGTGCCTGTCCGGCATATTAAAGGTGAGTGTGAGGTTCGGACAGAACTGCTCAAGGCCAGCCCGGCACTCGGGGCACGTGCCGTCCGAGTCCACCAGGCAGCCAACCGCGGCGAGGCCACCTTGTTTAAACTTCGTGACTGCTGAGCCGACCTTGATTACACGGCCGACGATCTCATGGCCCGGAACAATCGGGTACACGGTGGGCATGAATTCGCTCCACTCATTTCGCACCGAGTGAAGATCGGAGTGGCAGATACCGCAATACAGAATTTCGATTTGTACGTCGTGTTCGGTTGGATCGCGCCGTGCGATCGTGGTGGAAGCCAGTGGCGATGTCGCGCTGGCAGCGGAATAGGCTTTCGCGTTGTACATGTACGTTAATCTATACGCTCGGCGGGCGCTCCGATATGCAGAATACGCCATTCTTCATGCAAAATACGCCAAATGCTAGCGATCAAACTGCTGATATCGGCGAGCCTCGCCAGTAGTCGAAGGAATAGTGCACCAAGACCCAGGCCCTTTGCCTTATCGGGGGCTTCTTCTGCTTGCGACAGGGGCACGCCGAGGGTCTTCGGAACTGGATCGAAGTGGAAGACCTGAACTCCCTCTGAGGATTACCTACGTACTCTTGTGCGATCAAAAGAAGCCGACCTACCGTTATTTTGTAGTGTGCATTCTGGTGAATGCTTGAAGGAAGCGCTCATCGGGCGGCTCGTGTGTTTCGCCCCGTCCAAAGGGTGGTTTCGATGCGGAAGTTTTCCGTTGTAAGAACGTTGCTCATCACGGCGCTCTTGCTTGCGTCTCCGGCCGCGTCCTGGGCCCAGGGCTGTACCAGTCCGCCTTCCGGTTTCGGCGGTGCGTGGGCAAGGCAATACGCAGCCTGGTGCCAGAGGAACGGCGGGACATACGACCCCAACGGGCCCAAGTGTACTCCAGGCCCGAATTGGTGCGGCCGGCAGCAAACGCAGCGGTCGGCACCCCCTGTTGACACAAGCTCCGCCGACGAATACGTCGAGCAACACCGTAGGGCAGCCGCGGAAAAGCAGCGGCAGCAGCAAGAGGAAGAATTGCAAAGGGAGCAGGCTGCCGAGGCAGAACGCAACCAGCAGTTTGAGAAGGCAAGAGAACAGGCCTTGAGCGACGTGAAGGATGTTACCGAGGTCGATCCGGGCGTGAGAATTCCAGCTCTCGGCGGCCTGGGCCTGAAGCGTGTGGGGAACGCGGAGCCTGCTGCCTGGGATGCTCGGATCGCGAATCCCGAAATTGCAAGAATCGCCAAAGGTCTCGACGAGATCCACGTTCCTCCTCCCTTGCCTCATAAGGAAGCCTCGCTGACGTGGCAGCAATTGGCGAGTTCCACCTGGACGACCATGGGAAAAGGGGAAGACATCGCCTTTCTCACGTGGGACTTGTTAGGAAAGTTCGGCGACAAAGCTCCGCTGCACGTCAAGGTCATTCTGATCGCCGGCAAGGTGCTTCTCGACGGGGAGGACGGCGCCTACATTCACCTCGTGAAAAGGGACGAGCTCTACGAAAACGCACTTCACTACCTGAAGGACCCGGCCACCTCCCGGCAGTTTGCCGAGATCGTCCGAGACGTGAAAAAGACGGGTCACGCCCCCGAATCCGCCGACCCCGGCATGGTTCGGGCCGCCCGCGCGATTGTCGATCCCTCCCTGGGTAGCAGCGGCACTCGCATCGCCTTCGATGCCATGATGTCGCCGGAAGCGGTGGCCGCCATGGCCCGCAAGGCGTGCCTGGAAGCGGGGGCGGAGATGGTAGGTACGGGAACCGAGGGCCTGCTCGGCGATCTGACCAAACGAAAAGAACTCTATGAAGCCGCCCGGATCGAGCGGGATGCAGCGCGCACGATGTTGAAGCAAACCACCGCTCCGCTCGAAAAAGAACAACTCAATCTTGTTGTCACCCATGCCAATCAAACCCTGGCAAACATCTACCGGCTGGAACGGGTGGGGCCGGTCGTCGCCAGCGATCTGGTTGCGGTCCGTCTCGGAAACGAAGTTGAGGCGGCCACTGAAGCGTCACATACTCCGGAGAAATAGGTCATGAGAAATACCGTAACTGCCACTGTCATGGTTTCCTTCGTGCTGCTGCTCGCGGCAACCTCGCCGGCGCAGGCGCAATCGCAATCGCAATCCTCGGCGGCATCCCGCAACCCCGGCGCCGCTGCCCATCCGGTGGCGAGCCCCCAGAGCCTGCTCAAACAGTATGTCGCCGCGCTGCAGAAGAACCCGGACAACGATGCGCTTCGAGAAAAGATCGTCAAGCTGGCTTTGAAGATGAAGCCCGCGCCCACGGTCCCCGGGGACGCGAACCAGCACATGGCCGCGGGGACGGTTTCGCTTCAGGATGGAAATGCCAAAGCCGCGGTCGCGGAATTCGCGAAATCCGCTGACTCCGGTCCTTGGCTGAAGGAAGCCTACTGGAACCTCAGCCTGGCGCAAGACAAGGCAGGCATGCCCGCAGCGGAACTCAAGAGCCTGAAGTTCTTTCTCATGACGTTGCCCTCGGCAGCCGAGGTGGAACAGGCCAATGAACGAATCCGCGAGATCGAGTCGCGCCCGCAGCGGTTGCAACAATGGGTCGGCGACCTCGCCAGGAACCCCGGCGACAACCCGCTGCGGGAAAAGATCATCCAGTTGGCCCGCCAGATTGAACCCGCTCCGGTGGTCCCGCCGGAGGCCCAGGACTTTGCCCGCACAGCGGAAACCGACCTCAACGATGCCAAGACCGCAACCGATTTCGCGAATGCCGCCCGGGAATATTGCAAGGCGCTGCTGCTCGCGCCCTGGGTAGCTGAGTTCTATTTCAATCTAGGCGTCGTTCAGGAAAAATCGGCCCAACTGACTGAAGCCAAGAGCAGCTTCGGTTTCTATTTGCTGGCTTCGCCCGATGCGCAGGATGCCGGCGCCGTTCGCAAGCGCATTGCGGGACTCGATACGCAGCAAGCGCTCCAGGACTACACCGCCCAACTTTCGGCGAACCCGGGCGACGATGCCCTGCGCGAGAAGATCATCAAACTCGTGGTGGCTATGGATTCTCCCCCGCCGCTTCCGGATGACGCGCTGCGCTTTCTGGGACGGGGCAACGCCGCTTTGCAGGACGCCAAGTTGGCGCAGGATTTTCAGGATGCCATCGCAGAGTTCGACAAAGCCACGGTGGCCGCGCCCTGGTTCGCCGAGGCCTATTACAACCTTGCTCACGCTCACGCGGCCGCCGGCGACTACGGCGCCGCCGCTAAAGACGTGAACTTGTTCCTGCTCGCCGCTCCCAATTCGCCGGATGCGCCAAAGGCTAAGAAGTTGATGTACGAACTGGAGTACAAGCAGGAAAAGGCGGAGAAAGAGCGCGCCCAAAAAGCGGCCGAAGAGGCGGCCGCTCAGCAAAAAGCCGAAGAACGGCAAGCCATTCTAGCCGGACTCAGCGGGTACTGGGTATGCCAACAAGGGTGTAGCTCGGCGACGATCTCGGTCTATGGGACAGGTTTCCGGGCCAGCGTGGATACCGGTCCGGCCCAAGGGGGCGCCGCTCTCGACGACAGCGGAAGGCAAGTCAGCCATGTCGTCGCGACTCTTTCCGGCACCCTGAACGGCTTCAATCTGGATGGGACGATGAGCGATCCGCGCATGTACGACTACTCCACACATTGCACAACCGCCGGCGACAATAACGCTTTTACTGGGACCATCGGCGAAGACGGGAAAACCATCACCCTGCACAGCGAGAGCAGCATCTACACCACCCACGCGCAAAAAGGTGGCAGCTTGCTCTTTCCAACTGTGACCTGTGACGACGTCCGCTTGGACCACAAGGTGCCCGTCATGATGGTGCTGACTCACGTGGCAGCGCAAACGTCGGCTGCGGACCAGGCTCCCAGCAAGCCCGCAGGCCGGAGGAAAGCTACAAAGTACTAGGAAGAGTGATCGTGAAATCCGGCGCCCGGCCCGGTATGCCCCATCGGGTAAGCGTGGTTGGGCAACCAGGTTGAGCCTACCCGGTTGATTAGGTCCCTATCGCCAGCGGCGGCCCAGCGGTCCTCGAAGTCCCGGTGCCAAAATCTTGATGACAGACGAACCATCCGGTACCATAGATTGCCTATAACTTTTTCCGCCAATTCCCGTCCAAGGTGAATATGCGCAAACACTCCGTGTGCCTGTCGCTGCTTGTGGTTGTAGCTTTATCGCTGGCTAACGCTCAAACGTCATTCGCGCAACAGTCATGTGCGCCCGCATTGCCCTACAGCCCCAGTCTCGACCTTTCGTCAATGGACAAATCTGTCGACCCTTGCGTGGATTTCTACCACTATTCCTGCGGCGGTTGGCAGAAGAAGAACCCGATCCCGCCCGATCAAACTTCCTGGTCGGTTTACGGCAAGCTCTATGAGGACAACCTGACGTTCCTCCGCGGCATGCTTGAACAGGCTGCCCAGCCGGATGAGCGGCGCAATGCCGTAACGCGGCAGATTGGCGACTTCTACGCCGCCTGCATGGACGATGCCGCAATAGAAAAACGCGGCCTCTCGGCGATTCAGCCGGAACTCGACGCGGTGGCGCAGATCAAATCGGCGAAAGAACTTACGCCGCTCGTGGCGCGGCTGCAACTGATCTACTTCCGGTATTCCTACAACAGCTCCATGCTCTTTTCGGCGGGCTCGACGCAAGACCCGGACGACTCCGAGCAGGTAATCGCCGACGTGGATCAGGGTGGCCTGGCCCTGCCCGATCGCGACTACTACACCAAGGAGGACGCTAAGTCGAAGGAAACGCGCGAGCACTACCTTCAACATGTGCAGAGAGTGTTCGAGCTGATCGGCGACGCCCCAGCCGCCGCTAAGAAGAACGCCGAGACCGTCATGCGCCTGGAAACGGCATTGGCCAAGGCTTCGCTCACTCGCGTCGAACGCCGCGATCCCCACAAGCTGGTTCATAAAATGAAGGTCGCCGATCTCATCCAGCTTGCGCCCAACTTCGACTGGCTCGCTTACTACCACGAGATGCAATACCCGGAGTTTGCCGTTCTCAACGTCGACGCGCCCGAGTTCATTAAGGAACTCAACACGCTTCTGTCTTCCGAACCGATCGACAGCTGGAAAACCTATTTGCGCTTCCATGTGGCGGACACCTCTTCCCCCTACCTTTCTTCGAAGTTCGTCGAGGAAAATTTCCAGTTCTACCGCCAGTACTTGCGGGGCGCGAAAGAGATGCAGCCTCGCTGGAAACGCTGCGTGCAGTATGTCAACTATGACTTGAGCGAGGCGCTGGGTCAGGTTTATGTGGCCAAAGTCTTCTCCCCCGAACTCAAGCAGAGCACGCTCGATATGGTGCGGCGCATCGAGGACGCGATGGGCCAGCGCATCCGCGCGCTCGACTGGATGAGCCCGGAAACCAAGCGGCAGGCGCTGGTCAAGTTGGCGGGAATCCGCAACAAGATTGGCTATCCCGATAAGTGGCGCGACTACAGCTCGGTGCAGATCGTGCGCGGCGATTTTGCCGGCAACGTCGAACGCGCCCATCAGTTCGAGAGCCGCCGCGACATCAACAAAATCGGAAAACCCGTCGACCACGGCGAATGGGACATCTCCGCTCCCACGGTGGACGCCTACTACAATCCGCAGATGAACGACATTAACTTCCCCGCCGGCGTGCTGCAGCCGCCGCTCTACGATCCAAAAATGGATGACGCTCCCAATTATGGCGACACCGGGGGCACCATTGGCCACGAGCTCACCCACGGCTTCGACGACGAGGGCAGCCAGTTTGACGCCAAGGGGAATCTGAAGGATTGGTGGACGAAAGAAGACCGCGAGAAGTTCGATGCGCGCACCAAGTGCGTGGACGATCAGTATTCCGGATACGTTTCAGTGGAAGATGTTCACGTCAACGGCAAGCTGACCCTGGGCGAAAACGTCGCCGATCTGGGTGGCGAGATTCTGGCTTACATGGCGTGGAAAGATGCCACTAAAGACAAGAACCTTCAGCCCGTCGACGCCCTTACCCCGGAGCAGCGCTTCTTCATCGGATTTGCCCAGTGGGACTGCGCCAATGAACGTCCCGAAGACATGCGCATGCGCGCCATGACCGATCCGCATTCTCCCGCGCGCTACCGCATCAATGGAGTTGTCGTAAACATGCCCGATTTCGCGGAGGCATTCTCCTGCAAGGCCGGCCAGCCGATGACGAGAGAAAACCGGTGTCGTATTTGGTGAAGGACATTTCGAACTGACGAGTTGTCCAGTTGTCCGTGCGGAATTAAACGAAATGTCCAACTCGGCCATTCCTTAAACGCCTATGGAAGCGTGCATTTTCCCGGCCCCGCTTGACCGTGCCGGCCCCGCGTTGGTTGCGCGTGCTTCATTGAACAAGCCAACCGTTGCGGCGGGAACTGCTGGCGCGGCGGCACAAGCTGATCGAAGGCACGGCTAGCGAAGTCACGCACCCGCAGGTGCAACAGGCCATCGCTCGAATGCTCCAATCGGGAGCAGGCATCTAAGAAAACCCAAAAGATTGCGGAACTATAGATCACGCCGGGGCGTATCACTCATTGAAGCGCGAGTGCGGTTCTGCTCGAAGCGGGAGAACTTATGAAACGGATTACGATTGCTATTTTTTTCGGCTTAGTTGCAGGCGCGATTTGCGCAACCGCGGGATTCTCTAGCGGCATGATGAAGTTCACGGCTATCAATTTGGTGTGGGTCTTGCTGAATAGGGCAGTGATGGGCTTTGCTATTGGCGCGTCTGGGTTGAAACTGCGTTGGGCCTGGAACGGCATCGTCATGGGGTTGGTAGTCGGATCGATCTTCTCCTATTTCCTTTTTATGAACGTGGGATTGGGCACGCTGCCGCTGGTCAATCTCCTGGTGGGCAATCCAATATTCGGGTTGATGATCGAGTTCTTCACGACAGTGGTATTCAAGCAACCGGCGCTGGTGTCTGCACGGGCGGTGGAACGAGCCGCATCGGCCTAGGCTGCCGAGGACCTGACGGGGCCGGGAAGGCCGCTCGCAGACTATCTGTCCCCTTACAATCTGGCGCTCGGCGCCATCTGGGAAGGATCGCTAACCCTATGGCTCCTCGTGATGGGCGTGAACGTTCAACGATAGAAGGAGCAGGCCAGCGCAGCGGGGGAATGCGATCGTAGCGCGGCGTGCATCCTTGGTTCAGTCACTCGCGTAAGGAGAAACGAATATGAGCGCAGAAGAAATGAAGAAATTAGCGGAAGCGTCGCCGCGCCTCAGGGCCAGGATTTCCGGTGTCTTTTATTTGATCAACATAGTGGGGTGCATATTCGCCGAGGCCTTCGTTCGTGGCAGGCTGGTTACAAATGGCGACGCCGCATCTACCGCGCACAACATTCTGGCACACGAGCAGTTATTTCGGTTGGGTTTCGCATCCGATCTCATCGCGGTGTCGAGTTATATCGCCGTGACGGGTCTCTTCTATAACTTGTTCAAGCCGGTGAACAGAAACCTTTCTTTCGCCGCGGCGTTCTTCGGCCTCGCGGGATGCATCACTCAGGGCATCAATTTGCTCAATCATTTCTTGCCTTTGATCCTTTTGGGGGGCGACCGTGCTTTGAGCGGATTTACAACAAATCAGTTGCAGGCTCTGGCGTATACGTCCCTCAGGTTGCTCTCGACGGGCTACAACATGGCGATGGTATTTTTCGGATGTTATTGCCTCTCGATCGGATACCTCATATTCAGGTCGACTTTTCTTCCCCGCACACTGGGTCCGCTCCTGGTCATTGCGGGCTTGTGCTACCAGATCAACAGCTTCGCGAACTTTCTCTCACCCGCATTCGCGGCCAATCTATTCCCCTACATTCTGATGCCCGGTGCTGCGGAAATATTGCTGTGCCTGTGGCTTCTTGTGGTTGGCGTGAACGTTCAACGATGGAAGGAGCAGGCCAGCGCAGCGGGGGAACGGCGATCATAGAGCGGCATGCACCCTTGGTTCAGTCACTCGCGTAAAGGAGAAACGAATTATCAGCGCAGAAGAAATGGAGGAACGGATTGCGGAAGCGTCGCCGCGCCTCAAGGCGAGGCTTGCCGGCTTTTTCTATTTGCTCAACATCCTAATGGGAATAGCCGCCAATTTCTTCGTTCGCGGCAGGTTGGGTTCGGTAGTCTATCTCATCGGGATGTTGTGTAACTTGGCTGTGACCCTGCTCTTCTATGGCATCTTCAAGCCAGTAAGCAGGAGCCTCTCTTTGCTCGCGGCGTCCTTCGGCCTCCTGGTGTTCATCCTTGGGACTCCTCAATGGCATCCTCATGGCGTGGACATCGCCCTGATATTCTACGGATCCTATTGCCTCCTGATCGGATACCTGATTCTCAGATCGGTTTTCCTGCCTCGAATTCTAGGTGCGCTGATGGCGTTTGCCGGTTTGTGTTGGCTGACCTTTCTGTTCCCGCCGCTCACGCACCATCTGTACCCCTACAATCTGGCCTCCGGCGTCCTGGGGCAGGGATCGTTGATGCTGTGGCTCATCGTAATGGGTGTGAACGCTCAACGATGGAAGGAGCAGGCCAGCGCAGCGGGGAAACGCCAATGAAAGCCACACCGGACGTCGTTCAAATCGGGGACGATGAAAAGCCTGTTCCCTCGTTGGCTCCCGATGGCGGCCTGCCGATCCCTGCCCAATGTCTCTCCTAGGCAAGCTTGGCGGAGGACGGCTGTAATAATTCAGGCTACCTACCGTCTTTAGTTATGAAAGAAAGTGACGGGAGGCGTACTCTGCGAAGCGTACTGGCTGAGGAGTCGGTGATCGCGATCCCTGACGAACTCGATCGGGCTTTTCGGACGCACCACGGCCTGGTGTTCCGCACAGCGTACCGGATTACGGGCAACGCTGCGGACGCCGAGGACGTGTTGCAGACAGTCTTTCTGCGGCTCGTCCGCCGGGGAGCGAAAGAGAATGCGGTCGAAAACGCGGTCGAGAATGAGGAGACTTATCTGCGCAGGGCGGCCATCAACGCCGCCTTGGATGTGATTCGATCGCGACAGGCCAACCCAACCGTCGAACTCCTCGATCTTCCCGACGAGATTGCACAGAACGATGGAGGCGATCTAAGGCCAGCGCTGCGGCAGGCGCTGGGGCGGGCGCTGGCAAAACTTAAGCCGAGGTCCGCGGAGATCTTCGCGCTGCGCTTCCTCGAGGGCTTCAGCAATCCGCAGATTGCGCACATGCTGGGAATTTCCCAGGTGTTGGTAGCGGTAATTGTCCATCGCACACGGCAGCAGCTCCGCCGGGAGCTTCTTCCGTATTTTCGTCCAACGAACGGCTGATTTTAGGAGGCATCCCGTGCAACAAGAACTTCACCACGCCCGATCGCTCTGCCTGTCCGTGGCGCTCGGGGCCATCATGGGCGCGGCCGTTGGCGCCGCCACCGGCCATACGGGCGTCTGGGGCGCCGCCGGAATCGCCGCCTACATCGCGATCTCGCTCGTAGGCGGCGCCTGGAAACACGAACGCAACTAGGAGATAGGTTATGAAAAATGAGAAGTTCGACTGTTTGCTGTCGGCGATTCGAAATGAGCAGGTGGATGACAAGGTGGTTTCACAGGCGGGCAATCGCGTCTGGAACTCGATTACCGAGGCCTCGCCGGCCGATCTCAGCACCCGCAAGCTCCGCGGCTGTGAAGATTTTCAGGCGCTCATTCCAGAATATCTCGCGCAACAACTGCCGGAAGCTCGGGCGTTGCTGTTCCAGGATCACATCCATGCTTGTGTCGAGTGCCGGCACGCCTTGGATCATGCTCGCGCTCGCGACAGCGAACGGCAGGCAGTGTGGCGTCCCGAAGCAAAGGGCCGCGGTTTCCCGGTATGGCGGTGGGCGATGGCAGCAACTGCGGTTGCCGCGGTTGCGTTGGCCGCGCTCGCTCTGTCAATGGGCGCCTTCCCCGGGCAACACGCTGTCCGCGGCGCGGTTCAGAATGTGGATGGCTCGCTCTACGCCGTGACGGGCAACGGAGTGCGGATGATTCCGGCGGGATATGCGATCCGAAACGGGGATGAACTCCGCACGGCAAGAGGTTCGAGCGCGGTGGTGCGACTGCTGGACGGTTCCTTGGTCGAGATGGGGGAGCGCGCTGACATTTCGTTGTCGCGCGGATGGAAGGGCACGACCATTCATCTGGATGGCGGCCAGGTAATTGTTCAAGCGGCCAAACAGCGCACGGGGCGTCTCTATGTCGCAACCGACGATTGCCTGGTCTCCGTGAAGGGGACAATTTTCTCGGTCAACCGCGGCATCAAAGGCTCGCGCGTGGCCGTGATCGAGGGTGTGGTGCGAGTGGACTACGGCGGGCAGACCAGCGAACTGCACGCCGGAGATGAAGCGACTTCGAGCGCCAATGTTTCGAAAATTCCCGTCCAGGACGAAATCGCATGGAGCAGGAACGCCGCGAAATACCTTTCTTTGCTGGGAGACTTTGCCATCCTGCAGAAGCAGTTTGCGGCGATTCCGGGGCCGGGACTGCGCTACAGCTCCGACCTTGTGCAATACGTTCCGGAGAATACCGTGGTCTATGTGGCGATTCCCAATCTCGCAAACACCCTTGAGGAAGCTGGCCGCATCTTCCAGGAGCGCTTGCAGCAAAGCCCGGCGCTGCGCCACTGGTGGCGGCAGCAGCAAAAAGGTAGTGGACCCAAGCTCGAGGACGTGCTCGATCAGCTGAAGACCTTCAACAGCTATTTGGGAGACGAGATCGTATTCGCGGTGGGAAAGAACGGTTCAACCAATAGCGCGCCAGTCGTGCTCGCCCGAGTGAAACAACCGGGGCTGGAGTCCTTCTTGCAAAAAGAAAACCGGCGGCTCAGTTCAAAGGGGTCGCAGGCAGCGTTGCAGACGGTTCGCAATCCGTGGGCAGTCGGCGCTTCGAGCGGGCAGGCGCTTCTGGTTTACGTGAAAGACGACTTGATGATGGCGAGCCCCGATGTCGCCGAACTGCAACGCGCGGCGACGCGAGTGCAGCAATCGAGTGCCAGTGGCTTTGCCGAAACGCCGCTTTATCAGCAGATCCTTCGCTCCTACCAGCAGGGGGCGGGGTGGCTTTTGTGCGCGGACATGGAACAAATCGCCGCGCGCAACGTACAAAGTGGTAACAACAGCGGCCTGCCGCCGGAGATCGGGAACGTCCGATATCTGACGATGGAGCACCGCGAGGTCGGCGGCAAAACCGACAATCGTGCCGACTTGACATTCGCTTCCGAACGGCAGGGAGTGGCATCGTGGCTGGCAGCGCCGGCTTCCATGGGCTCGTTGGAATTCGTTTCGCCCGAGGCCAGCATGGTCACGTCCGCGGTGATTAGAAATCCGAGGAACATCATGGAGGAGCTTTTCCAGATGATAGGCAGCGGCGATGCGAACTTCAGCCAGCATCTGTCGGACTTCGAGGCGAGGACAGGGGTGAACGTGCTTGAAGACATTGCGGCTCCCCTCGGCGGCGAAGTGACCATGGCGTTCGACGGCCCGATGTTGCCCACACCCCGGTGGAAGCTGATATTCGAAGTGTATGATCCGGCAACCCTGCAGGCGACCATCGCAAGGCTGGTGGACAGTTTTAATCGAGAGAGTTCGGCTGCGGGATCGGCAGAAGGCCACTCGCTTCAGCTGACGAGGCGGCAAGTTGGCGCTCAGACTTACTTTGTTCTTAGCAGCCAGAGGCAGCCAAATGCAGAGGTCGACTACACGTTCGTGGACAGCTACCTGATTGCCGCGCCCGACCTCGGCACACTGTCGCGGGCCATTCAAGATCGCCAGGCTGGATATACGCTGACACATTCACCGGGTTTTCAAGCGCTCCTGCCCAGTGATGGGTATACGAACTTCTCCGCGATCTTCTATCACAACATCGGTCCGGTGGTCGGCCCCGTCGCGGAGCAACTGAAATCCAGCGGAGCCCTGACGGCGCAGCAGCGGCAATCGATCGATGCGCTCACCGCGAACTCCGCGCCCGGCCTGATTTATGCTTATGGCGAGCCCGATCGGATCGTCGTGGCGAGCAACACCGGCTTTATGGGTTTCGATCTGGGTACTTTGCTAACCATGGGCGATAATGGGCCTTTCTTGCCGCAGATGCTTTTGGGCAGAGCGCTTAGCCATCCAACCAATCCAAGTAACACGGGGTTGCGAACGCAGTCTCAGTGAACATGGCGATACAAAGCGGAGCCGCAGACGCCGGGAATGAAAAAACTCCGTCTGCTGCTCCGCGAGCGCCCCTTGTCGAACTCCAGGATCTATCCGTTCAGTTTGGCCGGCGCGAAATCCTGCGGAATCTCACCGGCTCTCTGCGCGGGCGGGCAATCGGCCTGCTTGGTCCCAATGGCGCGGGCAAGTCCACTCTGATCAATACCCTGCTCGGCTTCTACAAGCCCTCCTCCGGTTCGGCGCAAGTGTTTGGATACGACATCCGCACGGAAACCAGGAAAATTCGCGCCCTGGTTGGTTACATGCCGGAAAACGAAGCGTTCATTTCGCAAATGACCGCGGTCTCATTCGTTCGCATGATGGCGGAGCTTTCCGGCCTGCCGTCCTCCGCGGCGCTGGAGCGGGCACACGAAGCGCTGTTCTCCGTGGGACTTGCGGAAGCGCGCTATCGCAAGCTGGGAACCTATTCGCTGGGCATGAAGCAGCTGGCAAAGCTGGCACAGGCGATCGTTCACGGACCCAAGCTGCTGATTCTCGACGAGCCCACGAACGGCCTCGATCCCTTGGCGCGCCAGCGCATGATTCGCATGATCCGGGAAATCCGCGATGGCAGCGAACTGCGCATCGTGCTGTGCTCGCACTTGCTGCGTGACGTTGAAGACACGTGCGACGAGGTGCTCATCCTGAAGCAGGGACGAATCGCGCACTACTCGAACCTGGAAGAAGAGCGGCGTGCGAACAAGAGATTCCTGGAACTGGAAACTTACGGTGCGAATGGCGACTTCACCGAAGCGGTCGAGAAACTGGGTTGTGAGTGCGCGGTCACGGCGAACCACATGAAGATGATTCTTGCCGATGGAATTGAGGTTCGCGATATCTATTGTCTGGCGGCGGAGCGCGAGGTGCGCATCCGCCGGCTCAATTTCCGGCGCGACACGCTCGAGGATATTTTCATGAAGGCGATGGAGAACTGAAAGGCTAGGGAGCGCGAATGGCCGTCTACAGGCGCAGCTACGCGTTGTACTCCGGAGCGCTGACTCCAGCATGGTCGCGCTGCCTGGTTCTGTTTCGTTATTCGCGGCAAAACCTGTTTCGCTCGAAGTTCCAGACCGCATTGTTTGCGCTCTGCTTCTTCTACCCTGTCGCCTGTCTGTTCGGGATCTATGTTGCCCACAATTTAAACTTTCTTCAGAGAGCCGGCGTGGGCGGCCTTCAGTTCGTCAACATCGACAGCAAGTTCTTTTTCTACTTCGTCAACGTGCAGGGGGTTCTGGCGTTTCTCCTGACCGCGTTTACCGGGCCCGGCCTGATTTCTCCCGATATCGCAAACGGTGCGCTGCCCTTGTACTTCTGCCGCCCTTTCTCGCGCGCGGAATATGTACTCGGCAAGTCGTCGGTGCTGGCAATCCTGCTTTCGCAAGTGACGTGGATCCCCGGCTTGGTTCTTTTTGCCGTACAGGCGGCCTTGGCGGGTCGCGCCTGGACGTGGGATCACCTTTGGATTGCCGGCAGCCTGGTCGTTTCCTTCCTCATTTGGATCGCGTTTCTGTCTCTGCTCGCGATGGCGCTCTCGGCATGGGTGAAGTGGAAGATCGTGGCCGGCGCCCTGCTGCTCGCAGTTTTCTTCTTTGGGGCCGGTTTCGCGCAAGCCATCAACAACGTAATGCGCACTCAACTGGGAGACTTCCTCAACATCGTGTATTTGATGGGGACGGTTTGGACCGCTCTCTTCGGAATCGGCGCCGAGCGCTCGATGCCCGTCCTCCAGGCCTGGACGGCGCTCCTCGCCTACTGTGCCATCTGCCTGGCCCTGCTCGTTCGCAAGGTGCGCGCCTACGAGGTGATCAAGTGAACGCTCGCGCACATGATCGCATGAACGACCGCATCGTTCTCGAAAACGTGTCGAAGTTCTACGGCGAGATTCTGGGCGTGAACCGTGTGAATCTCTCGATTCCTGCTGGCATCACGAGCTTGGTGGGGCCGAATGGTTCGGGCAAAACCACGCTGATGAACTTGCTGACCGGCTTAGTGCGGCCCTCGCGGGGGCAGATTCGCGTGCTGGGATACCGCACGGACGAACCAGAAGCGCTCTTCAATATCCTTGGCTATTGCACGCAGTTCGACGCCTTTCCCAAAGGCCTGACCGGATATCAGTTTGTGTATTCCTATCTGCGGCTGGGCGGCAGAGACTCCGAAACCGCCGCACAGCTTGCCTGGCGGGCGATTGAGCGCGTGAACCTCGTCGATGCCGCCGAGCGCAACATCGCCGGTTACAGCAAAGGGATGCGCCAGCGAATCCGCCTGGCGCAGGCTCTGGCCCACGAACCGCGAGTGCTGGTGCTCGACGAACCTCTAAACGGACTGGACCCGCTGGCGCGAGCGGAGATGATCGCGCTATTCCGCGCAGCGGCCGCGCAAGGTTGTTATGTGATCATCTCCAGCCACATTTTGCACGAAGTCGATGTGATTTCCGATCGGGTCATCCTGCTGAGCAACGGGTACGTAGTGGCCGAGGGCCAAATTCAAAGCGTGCGCGGGGAAATCCAGGAGCATCCGGCGCAGATTCTCATTCGCTGCAACCGCCCGTGGGAACTCGCCGCCAAGACGATGGAGTCCAGGCAGACCATCGAGGTTTCCATTCACCATGACGAGCGCGGCCTGCTCGTCAAAACGCGCGATGCCGACGGCCTTTATCTCATGCTGAACCAGATCGCGCTGAACGGCGTTGAGATCGAATCGGTCGCTCCCGCCGACGATGACGTGAATTCCGTTTACGAGTATCTCATCGGGAACGACGAGGCAGTCCGATGACTGAACTGAGAACCAGGCCCGTGATCAAGCTCTGGTGGGCGCAGATCGGATCGGTGATTCGGCTGGAAATGAAGAAGACCTTCTTCGCCAAGCGCGGCCTGTGGGTCTATGTGCTGGCCCTCTTACCCTTCCTGCTCTTCATCGCATACGCCCTCGGCACTTCGCACCAGCGCCAGCGGAGCGCCCAGCTTGCCCTGCGGAATGAGAAGCCGCTGACCCATCAGGATCTGCAGGCAATCAAATCGGGCATGACCAGCGAAGAAGTAGTTGCCCTGATTGGCAGGCCGCCGATTCGATTTCATTGGACCGATCGAAGACCGCTTGCCGAAGGTGGTTTGGTTGACGTCCGTCACGAGAGTTACCACTACTCCGATGGCGCCAACGATCTCTACCTCGAATTGGTGGATGGCAAAGTTGAGCGCGTCAACTTCAGCGAAGGCTCCAACCGGGGCGAGGATGCCATCATGTTTGCCGGCGTGTTCCAATTTTTCTTTATTCGCCTGGCTGTCTTTTTCGGTTGCCTGGGAATCTTCATGAACCTGTTTCGCGGCGAAGTCCTGGACCGCAGCCTTCACTTTTACTTTCTAGCTCCCCTCCGCCGCGAGGTCCTGATGGTAGGAAAATTTCTCGCCGGGTTGTTGGCAACCTGCGTCATTTTTGTGACCAGTGAATTGCTCCAGCTCGTTGCCTTCACCTGGCATTTCACTCCGCAGGCGCGCGATCTCTACCTGTACCACAATCACGGCCTCGCCCACGCAGCCGCGTATTTGGGAGTGACCGTTCTGGCCTGCCTCGGCTACGGAGCTTTCTTCCTGGCTGCGGGAATGCTGTTCCGAAATCCGATCCTACCGTCCGCAGCGATCTTGATTTGGGAAGCCGTAAATCCGTTTCTGCCGCCGTTGCTCAAGCAGTTCAGCGTCATTTACTACCTGAAATCGCTCTGCCCGGTGAGCGTTCCCACGCCCCCGGGAACGCCGCCTCTGTTTGCCTTGTTGGTTTCCAATCCCGATCCAGTGTCTGGCGCGGTTGCAGTAGTTGGCGTCGTGACCGTGGCCCTGCTCGCTCTTTATGCTTCCAGCTTCCAGGTCCGGCGCATGGAAATCAACTACACGACCGAATGAGAAATCCCTTTTCTTCGTCCTCGGTGCCAGCCTGTTGCTGCATAGAACCAGAAAAGCTCGAGCCGGGACGTCCCGGGTTCCTTGGCGGACTCCCAAGGCGCCGAGTGTTGAACGCCGTTGACTTCGATAGGTATTTTTTGCTGTACTTGAACTGTTAATCACGGTGAAGGAGTTCACCGTCAACCGCTGTCCCAACTCTTAAGCCGGAACAGCTGATGACTCCTGACAAGCGGATGTTTTGTCGCGGAGTCATGGCGCCGGCAACGATCCGCAGAACGAGTGAGGTGGCGCTTCATGGAGAATGTGTGGGTCTTGGCCTCGGTGTGGGTCGGTCTGGCTCTGATCGCGACGCTGGTTGCGATTTGGTTCAAGATGTCCACCGCACTCAGCGAGATTATTGTCGGCACTGTGGCCCAGTTGGTGATCGGCACATTTTTCGTGCATTTCGAACTGGGCGGGAAGACAGGCTGGATCAGCTTTCTGGCCGGTACGGGCGCCATTGTTCTTACCTTTCTGGCCGGCGCCGAACTGGATCCCCAGATCTTTCGCACGAAATGGAAAGAAGCGACGGTGATTGGGCTGGTGGGTTTCTTCGGACCGTTCTTTGGGTGCACGGCAATTGCCCACTACATCTTGCACTGGACGGTACGCTCGAGTTGGCTGGCCGGAGTCGCGCTCTCGACCACTTCCGTAGCGGTGGTCTACGCGGTGATGTTGGAACTGGGTTTTAATATTACGGATTTTGGGAAGGCGGTGCTGGCTGCCTGTTTCATCAACGATCTGGGAACCGTGATTGCACTGGGACTGATCTTCTCGCCGTTTACCATAAAGACGGTGATTTTCGTGTTGGTCAGCGTGGTTGTCTTCGTGATCCTCCCTTTTCTGACGCCGCGATTCTTCAAGAAATATGGCGGACGCGTTTCCGAACTTGAGGCCAAATATCTGCTCTTCCTGCTGTTTGCAATGGGAGGATTGGCAGTTTGGTCGGGCAGTGAAGCAGTGTTACCAGCCTACATCATCGGAATGGTGCTGGCGGGCAGTGTGGGTAAGGATCACACACTCATAAGGCGTCTGCGCACCCTGACGTTCGGATTGCTGACGCCGTTTTACTTCATTCGGGCGGGATCGTTTGTGTCCGTGCGTGCATTGATCGCGGCCCCGCTCGTATTCGTTGTATTGTTTTTCGCCAAGATGCTGTCGAAGGTAATTCCGCTGTTTCCCACGGTGAAGGCATTTGACTATCAGAAGGAAGAAGGACTGTACTTCACGTTGATGATGTCTACCGGCCTGACGTTTGGAACTATCTCTGCGCTCTTCGGTCTGAATCACGGTGTCATCGACCAGGCGCAGTATTCATACCTGGTCGCTACGGTGATCGGCAGCGCCGTGGTGCCTACTATGATTGCCAATGCCTGGTTCATGCCGAGGCACTTGCTGGCCACTAAGGCAAACGAGAAGTCGACGATATCTCAAGCCCGGAGCGAGAACGCAGACTAAGGAGGGAGAATGACGGGAAAACGGCAGAACGCGCATTTTCGGAAGTTGTTGGTCGGTTACGACGGGTCTTCGCAATCGGAAAAGGCAGTGGATATGGCCTTCTCGTTGGCAGAGTGTCTGGATGCGACGGTGCTGATCTTTGCCGTTGCGCGGCCCCCGGAACCGTCGATTTCGGTCGAATTGGAAGCGGTGCTGGACGACGCGAAGGAACATTTTGAAGAGGCGTTCAAGAAGATTCTGGAGAAGGCCCGTTCCCGCGATCTGGAGGTGACGACCGGCATGGCAGTCGGACATCCTGCCGAACAGATCATCCACCGCGCAGAAGTGGACGGCATTGACCTCATCATTTTGGGCCGGCGCGGACGATCCATGATATCGAGGATGATGTTAGGTTCAGTCTCCGAGCGAGTTCTGAGATATGCCCACTGTCCCGTGATGGTAGTGCACTAGATGGGATGAGGGACATGCAACCGCCCGAGACGTCTACGAGGCGCATTGGCGAGAGATCACATGATGCCGGAATTCATCTTTGACCGTGAAGAGGAAAGACAGGGCATCAGACAGCGCTTCGAGAAGAAGCGTCCCTTCCTTATTTATGGACCCGCGGGCGTTGGCAAAACTCTCCTGCTGCGCAGCTTGTTGCCGGAATTTTCATCGATTCTATACTGTGACAATTCCGCAACAACCCACACGATGTTCCGCAGTCTCGCCCATAGTTTGCTGAGGCTGCGCAATCCGCGCGCCCAGGCCGCCTTTCGAAGCGAGGGCGCCATCAAGACGAAGTCGGCGGTCTCCCTGAAAGGAATTGTGATGGACGGCTTGAGGCAGGGGCAATATTCGATTCTCCTCGACCACCTGAAACGCCCTTCGTATTCCTTCGCGGCAGCGGTTCGCGAAATCATGGGATGGGGCTCCACGCCAGTGAGCGCAGTGGCGCGGTCGATCCATATGGAGGACACCGGTTTCCTTCAGCCGTTTTATTCGGACCGCTCCGAGAGGTACGAGATCCGCAACTTCGAGACATCCGTCGCTGAGCAATTCGCTCGTGAGCTGGTCAGCCGGGCTGATCTGACGGCGCCGAACATGGGCGAGTTCCTCGACAAAGTCGTGGAGTTCAGTGAGGGGAACCCAGGGGCAATTGTTGCGCTGGTGGAGACGGCGAAGAACCCCAGGTATCGTTCGGACGAACACATCAAGATCACCCCGCTCTACATCGACTTTCGTATGAACTGGAAGGCCGCCAGGTGAAGAGCGGTACGTGACTTTTTGGCCACCAACTGGAAGGGGCGGTTCTTTCTAAGACGGGCTTCAAACGTTGACTTCGTCCTTCCTGGTTGGCATAATTTCTGTGGGTGTTGGAGTTCGCCTTTAACCGCCCATCGGGCAGATGACTCCTACGAAGGGAAAGTTTCTTGCTAGGGGTTTGTGTGCCGTCTTCCTCAATCCAAGAGGCTTCCGATCTTCAGTTTCGTAAAGCAGTTGCGCAAAGTGTAAGGAGGTGCCTGCTTGCGTCTTGAGGGAGCAGGTGATGCGACGCGATGCCCGAAAAGCCGGCCAATTCGCTCAACTCCAATCATGAGCGGCGTCTGAGTGTGAGCTGTCGCTACATCGACAGGCTGCTCGCGGATATGGAGAGCATGTTGAATGTCTCCTCGTCCAAGCTGGCCTTCCCGCAATACGCTTCCGACCTTACTTCTGCCCAGAGGCGCGTGGTTGAGGACTACATCAGCCGCATCCGGGCGCAGCTGATTCGGATGCTGGATGGACAAAACATCGAACGGCCGCCGGCCGACATTCCCGTGGCCCGGTCACTCCACTCGACGCTTACGTTCATGGACATCGCGGCTGAAGAGTTGAAACCCGAATACATGCGCGGCTATGGTGAAGTCCCGCCCCAAGCCGCGGTCGAACTGAACCGCGTCGCCGGGGAACTGCAAGGCCTGGTGAGACAACTGGATCAGTATCTAATGCGTGGCGCAGGAGAGAACTTGCAGCAGCGGCTGGAGAAACCGGAGCCAACGGGAGACGAGTTACCACTTCTCCGAAGGTTGGGAACGACCATCACCGAAGACGGGCCAGTGGAATTGCGGTCCACGTTGCCGTTGGCATCCGTAGCATCCGAGGATCGGCAGGGCTTACCTGAGAATTCTTATGGAGAGTCGGCACTTTTGCGCCTGGCCGAGTTGGCTGAGGAGTTTGAGGCCGAGCAAATCGCTGCCGATGCGCGGTCCGTGGCAGAACGCGTATCGGAAGGACGCTTCTACGTTGCTTGTATCGGCCAGTTCAAGCGAGGCAAATCCTCTGTCCTGAATGCGCTTGTGGGCGACAACGTACTGCCCACTGGAGTCGTCCCGGTTACTGCCGTCCCAACGATCGTCCGTTACGGCAGCCATGCCGCCGCTCGCGTACGCTTTGAAGCCGGTGCCGGCGGCTGGACAGATATTCCAGTTAACACCGTCGATGAGTATGTCTCGGAAGAGAAGAACCCTGAGAACGCGAAGCATGTTGCCGCATTGGAAATCTTTGTGCCCAGTCCGCTGCTTGCGACCGGCATGTGTTTCGTGGACACGCCGGGACTGGGATCGGTGTTTACCGGCAATACGGCAGCAACCCAGGCTTTCATTCCTCATATTGATGCAGCGCTGGTCGTGATCGGGGCCGATCCTCCGCTGGCGGGAGAAGAACTGGTGCTGGTTGAGGCGGTCGCGCGGCACGTTCAGGATCTCATCATCACCGTGAACAAGGCGGACCGCACCACGGATGCAGAACGAGCCGCGGCGGTGGCCTTCTCGCGACGGCAACTCGAAAAGCGGCTTCAACACCCCGTGCAGCCGTTCTTCGAGGTCAGCGCAACCGAACAGCTTGAACATCGGGGCACCGGTCGGGACTGGGCAAAGCTGGTCGCTTCGCTGAAGCATTTGGTCGAAGGCTCGGGCCGGCGCCTGATCCGGGCAGCTTGCGACCGCGGCCTGGAGCGCATCAGCGAGCAGCTTCTCGTCATCATCACGGAAGAGCGCGAGGCGCTCCAGCGGCCCATCGAAGAGTCGGAGAGCCGTATCGCGGTTATGAAGCAGACCATCGCCGATGCGGAACGCTCGATGCGAGAGCTCGCGTATCTCTTCATGGCCGAGCAACAGCATCTCTCCGACATGTTTGTCGGTCGGCATAAGGCATTTCTCGCGCGCGTAATGCCGCAGGCGAGCCAGGAGTTCGACGCTGCGCTCCAGTCCATGTCTCGCGGCCTGGGTCCATCGTACCGCCGGCGCATCTTCCGCGAGGCGCAGGAAGTCGCACAACGTCACATCGTGCCGTGGTTGAAACCCGAGCAGGAAGAAGCCGAAAAAGAATATCGGCGTGTCGCGTTGCGGTTCGTGGAGATGGCAAACGAGTTTCTGAGGAAACTTGCGAATGCCGGCATTCCCGAGCTGGCGCGCATGCCCCATGCTCTCGATCCGGAAAGCGGATTTCGCGTTCGCTCGGAGTTCACTTTTTTGGACTTCATTGAAGTCGCGCAGCCTGCCTCACCGCTGCGCTGGCTGGCTGACCTGGCCTTGGGTCTGGTGGGTGCAGGAAGAATAATCGAAAACGATGCCCGAAGGTTTCTCGCCAGGCTGCTCGAATTCAACAGCACCCGTGTGCAGAGCGATATTCTCAACCGGGTTCAGGAGAGCCGAGGGAAGTTAGAAGCCGAGATTCGCAAGTTGTTGCACGAAGTGAGCCGCATCGCCGAGCAGGCCCTGGCCCGTGCCAAAAGAGTACGAGAAGAGGGCGCCCCGGCGGTTCAAGCGGAATTGCAGCGGCTCGACTCACTAGAGCAGGAAGTTCGAGCACTCGGTTCGTGAACCAGAGGACGCGCCAGCATTGCGTCCGCGCTGTAAGATGGCTGGAAGCATTTAATCCTATGGAGCGTGTCATGAACCCTGCACTCGCGAACCTCGAACCTGAACCGGTATGGAAGCACTTCGACAGATTGGCGGCCATTCCCCGCGCCTCTACAAAGGAGGCCGCGGCGCGCGACTACGTCCGGACGCTGGCCACAAAGCTGGGTCTGGAATCCGTGCAGGACGACGTCGGCAATCTCGTGATCCGGAAACCTGCGCGGCCGGGACGCGAGGGAGCGCCGATGGCTCTCTTACAGGGCCACCTCGACATGGTATGTGAGAAGAACGAGGCAACAGTTCATAACTTCGATGTCGATCCTATCAAGGTAATGAGAGACGGCGACTGGCTGAAGGCGGATGGCACGACCCTGGGCTCCGATAACGGAGTCGGCGTGGCCGCCGCACTGGCTGTGATGGAGAGCAATGACATTGCCCATGGTCCTCTGGAATTTGTTTTCACCATTGACGAGGAGTCCGGACTCACGGGCGCTTCGGAATTTCCCGCCGGCTTGCTGAAGTCCAAATATTTTCTCAACCTTGACAACGAAGAGAAGGGAACACTCTGTATAGGTTGTTCAGGCGGTGTCAAGACGACGGCTCGACGTAAAGTCGGGCTTCGTCCTGCGGGCGCAGGATCGGCTTGGCGGATCAAGGTGTCTGGACTGAAAGGCGGCCACTCGGGTGTCGATATCCATCAAGGCCGCGGCAATGCCCTGCGGATCATGGGTGGGGTCCTCCAGGTCTTGCTTGATCGCCTTCCGATCGAAATCGCCGAGGTCAACGGTGGCAGCGCGCAGAATGCGATCCCGCGCGAAGCGGCGGCCTTGGTGTTCCTGGACCCCTCTCGCGAGAGTGAACTGAAATCGCTTGTCGCAACAGCCGAAGCTGGATACAAGGCTGACTTGGGAGGATTCGATTCCGGACTGCGCGTCACGGTTGAGAAAGCCGAACGTCCGGAAAAAGTGCTGGACGCGACGGACGCGAAACAAGCGGTCGAGCTGCTCGCAAGCTTGCATCATGGGGTTATCGCCATGAGCCCCGATGTGGCCGGCTTGGTCCAGACCTCCACGAACCTGGCGACCGTCACCACGAAGGGCGACGTGGTGGAGATTGTTACCAGTCAGCGCAGCGCGATCGAGAGCAGCATGATGGCCGCCGCCCGCATGGTTGCGACGGTGTGCCGCCTGGCGGGCTTCGAAGTGGAGCACGCAGGCAAATACCCGGGCTGGAAGCCGGAGCCCAACAGCGAAATCGTGCGCAAGCTCCAGGAGGTGCACAAGAAACTCTTCGGCGAACCCGCCAAGCTGATCGCCATGCACGCCGGCCTGGAGTGTGGCGTCATTGGCGAGAAATACCCCGGCATGCAGATGGTGTCTTTTGGTCCGACGATCGTAGATCCCCACAGTCCGAACGAGCGAGTGCAGATATCGTCTGTGGAAAGTTTCTGGAAGTATCTTAAGCTGGTGCTCGAGAACCTGTGAGCGGGAACTGGCAACGGGCAATCAAGCAAGCGGAAGATGCCACCTTCCTTCTCTTCTTACGACCTGTACGGGCTGACCCCCAGCTTTTTCACTTGCTCGGTGAACTCCCGCACCACCTGACCAAACCTCGGTCCTTCGGCCGCCGAAACCCATTCCAGGCGAAAGCGCTCTTCTTCGATGCCGAAATCCGCGAGCATCAGCTTGATGGCGTCCGCGCGTTTTTCCGTTTTGTAATTGCCCTCTTGATAGTGACAATCTCCCAGGTGGCAGCCCAGGATGAGGACGCCGTCCGCTCCCTTGGTAAACGCATCGATCACCAGGTTGGGATGCACCATGCCCGAGCACATGACGCGGACGATGCGGATGCTGGGCGGGTATTGGACTCGGGAAACGCCCGCCAAGTCTGCGCCGGCGTAGGAGCACCAGTTGCAGCACAGGGCGATGATCAGGGGCTCAAAGTTATCGTCCATTACTCTACTCCCATAGCAGCGTGGATCTGGGCCTCGATTTCAGCGAGGGTAAACCCATAAATGAGAATGCCATTTTTCGGACACGTAGCCTGGCAGCAGCCACAGCCCTTGCAGGCCGAGTCGTTGGTTTCGACGACTTTCTTGATCGAGCCCTGCCACTTGTATTCGAGCAGGGTGATGGCTTTGTAGGGGCAGGTGTCCACGCAGTAGGCGCACCCGTCGCAGCTGGCATCGACGACATGCGATATGGTGCCTTCCAGTTCAATACTGTCCCGGCAGAGGATGGTGGCGGCTCTGGCGGTTGCCGCCTGCGCCTGGAGAATGGATTCCTCGATGCTCTTGGGAGAATGCGCCAGCCCGCACAGGAAGACGCCGTCGGTCATGAAGTCTACCGGGCGCAACTTCATGTGGGCTTCGAGGAAAAAGCCATCGCTATTTAATGGAACCTTGAGCAGCTGCGCGAGTTGCCGATTGTCGTCGTGCGGCTGAATGCCCGCCGACAATACCACCGCATCGGCGGCGATCGTGAACGGCATGCCGAGCGTCTGGTCGAAGACGGAAACCTGGAGTCCTTTGCCGTTCGGCGCTACTTCAGGTTTGCGATCTACGTCGTAGCGGACGAACGCAACGCCTTGCTGCCGTGCCTGGGTGTAATACTCTTCCTTGAAGCCATAGGTGCGGATGTCCTGGTAGAGGACATAAACATGCGTTTGCGGCGAGAGCGCTTTTATCTTCAGTGCATTCTTGATCGCCTCGGCGCAGCAGATCCGCGAACAGTACGGCCGTTCACTGTCGCGCGAACCGACGCACTGGATCATCACCACCGTTTTTTGCTTCCCGTTCGGTTTCAGGAAGCCGTCGCCGCCAGCGAGACGCTCTTCGAGTTCCCGCTGCGTCATTACCCTTTCGTCCTGCCCATACAGGTACTGCTTGGGCTGGTGCTCCTGCCCTCCGGTAGCAACGATGATCACGCCATGCTCGACCACGGTGGTCTGGCCACCGGCGACAACGGTAGTCTTGAAGTCGCCGATTGAGCCCTCGATCTTTTCGAGCGTGGCTCCGGTGTAGACGGAGATTCTGTCGTTCTGGCTGATCTCCTCCTGCAGCCGCTTCAGTTCGGCTTGCGGCTGATCCCCGTTCAGCAGGTAATGGAGGTGCTTCAGATTCCCGCCGAGTTCGTTCTGCTTCTCGACCAGGTGAACGTCGAATCCCTGATGTGCGAGCGAAAGCGCGGCACTCATGCCGGCAAGCCCGCCACCGATGACCAGCGACGACTTGTTGACCGTGATCGACTTCCGGGAGAGCGGCTCCAGCAGCCGCGCCTTGGCCACCGCCATCCTCGTCAAGTCCTTGGATTTCTCGGTGGCCCGCTCTGGCTCGTGCATGTGGACCCATGAACACTGGTCCCGGATGTTGGCCATCTCAAACAGGTAGGGATTAAGGCCGGCTTCGGCCAGCGTGTTGCGGAACAGCGGCTCATGCGTTCGCGGGCTGCACGAGGACACCACCACCCGATTCAGATTGTGTTCGGCGATCTTCTCCTTGATCCGATCCTGGGTATCGTTGGAGCAGGTATAAAGATTGTTCTCCGCGTACACAACGTTGCGCAGGGTCTTCGCATATTCCATAACGTCCGGGACATTGACCACGCCGCCGATATTGCTCCCGCAGTGGCAGACAAAGACTCCGATGCGCGGCTCTTCTCCCTTCACATCTCTTTCGGGTGGGTAGACCTTGGGAGCGATCAACGAGCCACGGGCTTCGCGCAAGAGCGAGAGCACATGGGCGGAGGCTGCCGAGGCCTGCATGATCGTTTCCGGGATATCCTTCGGCTCGGCAAACGGTCCGGCAACGTAAATCCCTTCCCGAGACGATTCCGCTGGCTGGAACGCGGCAGTCCCGCAAAAATTGAATTCGTTGAGCGCCACGCCGAATCGTTCGGCCAGCTTCTTGACATCTTTAGGTGGCTGCATGCCCACCGACAGGACGACCAGGTCGTATTCCCCTGAGAGCTTGCTGTCGTTCTCGGCGAGATACTTGACGATCAGGTTCCGCGTCCCAGGGACTTCCTCGATTTTCGGCACGCGCGAACGGATATAGCGCACGCCCAGCTCTTGCGCTCTGTGGTAATACTGCTCGAAGCCCTTGCCGAACGCGCGCAGGTCCATGAAGAAGATGTCGCATTGCAGACCTTCGCCGAGATGCTCTTTGGCGATGATGGCTTCTTTGGTGGCATACATGCAGCAGACGGACGAACAGTAGTCGTGGTCGAAATCTCGCGAACCAACGCACTGCAGGAAGGCAATCCGCTTCGGCTGCTGCCGGTCGAACGGCCGGAGCACATGGCCGGAGTAGGGTCCGGAGGCACACAAAATCCGCTCGAACTCCAGAGCCGTGAGCACATTCGGGAAGCGGCCATAACCCAGGTCCTTCGTTAGCCGGGCGTCGAAGACCTCGTATCCGGGTGCGAGGACGATGGCGCCTACCTTCAACTCCTGAGTCTCCGCTCTTTGTGCGTAGTCGATCGCATGGGCCTGGCAGGCGGTTGCGCAGAGATGACAATCGCAGCAGATGCCGCACGCCAGGCAGCGCTTAGCCTCGGCGATCGCTTCTTCCGGCGTGTAGCCGACGTGGACTTCGGCAAACGTTCTTCCACGAGTCGCCGGGTCGAGGGCTTGCATGTGCACCTGGCGCTGCATCAGAACGCCAGCCGTATCCACGACGTACTGGGTATGAAACGGCCCTTCCAGTTCGCGCCCCATACGGAGGTCTTGCTTATTGAGCCAGCGATCGATAGAGGTGGCGGCTTTCTTGCCCGCGAGCATCGCCGTCACCACCACGTCGGGCCCGGTCACGCAATCCCCGCCGGCAAACACACCGGGCAGCGAAGTCTCCAGCGTCAGTGGATCGGTACGGAACGTCCCCCATTTTGTGGTCTCCAGACCCAGTCGCTCACCCAGGGCACTCACATCGGGGACTTGGCCAATAGTGGCCACGACAGCGTCGCAGGGAATGACAAACTCCGAGCCTGGAATCGGCTCCGGAGCCGGCCGGCCGCTGGCGTCCGGCTTGCCGAGTTTCATCCTCAGGCACTCCAGGCCAGCCACGTGCCCGTCGGGGCCTGACTGGAATGATTTGGGTGCGGCCAGGAACATCAACTTGATGCCTTCGCGCTCTGCGTCCTCGACCTCGCGTTGGTCGGCGGGCATCTCCGCTCGGGTTCGCCGGTAAACGATCGTCACCTCCGCGGCCCCGCAACGGAGGGCGGCCCGCGCCGCGTCCAGCGCCGAATTGCCTCCTCCTACCACCAGCACACGACGCCCCGGCGCTACGGAACCCGTGAGATTCACCCGCCGCAGGAACTCCACGCCACCCGTGACGCCCGGGAGATTTTCCCCCGGAACTCCGAGTTTCCTCTCCACGTGAGCCCCGATGGCGACGAACACCGCCGCGTAGCTCTTACGCAATTCTTCGAACGCGATGCCGCGGCCCACCGGCGTTTCCAGCAGGATTTCGATGCCGATCGCACGCATCCGGTCAAGCTCGGCGTTCAGCAAAGGCCGGGGCAGCCGGAAAGCCGGAATACCAGCCGCCAGCATCCCGCCCGCCACCGGGAGTGCTTCGAAGATCGTCGTGCCATAGCCTTTCTGCCGGAGTTCATAGGCACAGAGGAGGCCGGCCGGGCCGGACCCCACGATGGCAATCTTCTCCGGACGTTCGGGCGCGTCCGGTTGCGGCAGCTTGTAATCGGGGAAGCGGTCGGTAATGAAGCGTTTCAACGCCGGCACATTCACCGCATCGTCCACGTTGGTGCGCGTGCATGCCGCGGTGCAAGGGTGCGTGCAGATCCGGCCGCAGATCGACGGAATCGGGTTATCGCGCAGAATGACCTTGAGCGCCTCGTCGAAGCGTCCTTGCGCGATCAGAGTTACATAGCCCTGCGCGCTCTGATGGATGGGGCATCCCGCCTCGCAGGGAGAGGTTCCGCGGCGCGAAATCGCGAAGATGTTGGGAACGGCTTGCGGGAACGGCCGGAAGATCGCCTTCCGCTCTCCCAGCCCCAGATCGAACTCGGACGGCAGCGTTACTGGACAATCCGTCGTGCAAGCGCCGCACCCCGTGCATTTCGTCGCGTCTACAAAACGCGGCTGCTTCTTGATGCTGACCGTGAAATTCCCCGGCTGCCCCTCGACGCGTTCCACCTCACTCATGGTGAGAAGTTCGATGTCCTTGTGCCTGCCGATCTCGACCAGACGCGGCGCCAAGGTGCACATCGCGCAATCGTTCGTGGGAAAAGTCTTGTCGAGCTGCGCCATGACCCCGCCAATGGCAGGGCCGCGTTCGGCCACATACACCTTGATGCCGCCGTTGGCCAGATCCAGGGCCGCCTGCATGCCGCCGACACCGCCGCCAACAACCAGCGCAGCGCCCACCACTGGAGTTTGAGACTCGTTAGACCGCATGGGGAACAACCTCCGCCGCCGGCGCCTGCCGCGCGGCTCGCTCCTTGACCGCCTGGAAGTACAAGGCCAGAGGTCGATACATCATGTGCGCCCAGGTGCCGAACGGCATCTCCACCAGTAGCATCGGCGTGGCGATGATCACATGCAAGGCGTAGGCGAAATGAGTACTGAGCGCCATGCCTGAACACCTGAAGATGTTTGCGGCCAGCCCGGTGACCGCCGTCAGCAGAAGCAGGATGGGAAAGATCAGATCCTCCAGCCGCGTCTCCTTATAGACTTCCTTCTCCGCCTGCACCCGTCTAATGAGGATCTCGCCGATGCCATAGAAGATGAAGCCGGTGGCCAGGTATCCCAGCCAGCGCTGGGGGTGGTACAAGGGATAAACATTGTCGGTTTGAAACCAGCGTAGCGTGAAGACCTTGATGGTCAGCATCATGACCGTGCCCAGGGCAAGAATCCAATGCCCCAGCCACCGGCCTTTTTCCGGACACTTCCTCAACCCCGAGTGCGACACCGATTGGACCAGGTATCTCCACGCCTCCTCGACATAGATGAAAAATGAGACGGAAGGCCGTTGCGCATTGCCCATGGTGAGCCGCCAGACGCGGTGGACGCGGGAGAACAGAAGAAACAGCGGAAACAGCATCACCGTGAGCGTGTAATACGTGATGATGGGGAACATGTGCTCCAACCCCATCGCTGTGGTCAGGCCGGAAACGGGCAGTCCCACATACCACAGGTGGTAGCAGAGGATCAGTACAGTCACGAACACGGCAGAGAAGGCGAGCGCGCCTAGGTGCCACGCCCGGGATCGGAGGAGCTTGCCCGCTAACCCCGTCCACTCATACTGCGCGCTGAGGAAGCGCCGCAGTGTTTTCATGGAAATCCTGGGCTCGGCGTGGCGCGGGCAGGCGATGGAGCATTCGCCGCAGTCGTGGCAGATCCAGGGTTCGAGGCTTCCCAGGAGCGGCGCTCTCAGCCCCAGAAGAGCGTGGCGGATGCTTTTTCGCGGAAAGCTGGCGCCGTCCTCGACCAGCTCACAGGAGAGCGTGCAGCTTCCGCACTGATAGCAGCCGTCGGTGTCGAACTTCCCATACCGCCGAATGTCGGCCAGCAGTGTCGGATCGCTTTGAACCGGCAATATGCCAACTTCCATTTGCCACCTCTATCCAGAGTGTTGCTACTGCGCAGCGACTACCCATTCCTTGACGGTCCTCCTGGTGTACACCAGGAACTTCCCGCCTTCTTCCACGATCCGGACCTCAAAGTTCTCGCCCTGATATGGCTCCCCCGCGCGTGCTGCTTCTTCTCTGTTGTCGTAGAGCTGTCCATCCCACATGTACTTCTTTCCATCGCTGATCATTGCAAGATCCGGGCTCATACGATGCCTCCAGCCTGTCCAAACGGCGCTGCCAAGGCCCTGTCTCATAATGGGTGACAAGTGGCTTCTGCGCAGTGACGCCTCGCACGCTCCTTCGTGACGAATGCACGCTCCTTCGTGACAAATAACACACTCAGGACAAGAAACTGCGGAGGCGTTTCTCGCCAAATCCGAACGACTGTACCCATCCTCGTGCCCCGGCGAGCTACAAAGCGACGAAGAGAATCGCCGGCGCCTGGCCGGCTTGCATTACGCGCTTGCCTGGCATACGTCACCTCGCGCGGTTGCGGTGCCGGGGAAATACTCGCGGACCAGCCACTCCGCCGCTTGCGGCACGGCGTCGCTGACGGCTTTCGACAAACCCTGGGAGACCTCTTCCGGCAGTGGCCCGGTTTGGCAGGCCAGCACACGCACCTCGACGCCGCAGAACTCCTGCAACTCGCGCAGCAGGTTGGACGTGGGCAACTGATGCATCGAGAAATCGTCGAGTTTAACCGGGGGAATCCCGGCGGGATCGATCTCGAATATCTCGCCGGGACTGCGTCCGGCATCGATCGCGTCCAGGATGAGCAGGCGCCGCGGGCGCGCGGCGCTCAGGCAGAGAGTGAATAACAGTTTGCGCACGCCGGTGCCGGCGTCGAGCAAGCAGACGGTTTCGGGTACTGGGTAGTGTGCCTCGACATAGTCGACGACCGCGCACCCGAAGCCGTCATCTCCAAACAGAATATTCCCAACCCCGAGCACCACGGTCGGCTTCCGGCAAAACTCGGGGAGATCGGACTCGTCCAAGTGCTCGATCTCCCCCATTCTTCCTCCTTCTCGCTGCCCTTCAGTTGGCAAGCGTGCCGACCAGCTTGCCGTCCGCGTCGAAAATATCCAGCTTGACCGACAGCTTCCCGTCCAGCCGGTGGGTCGCGCAGGAGAAGCATGGATCGTAGGCACGGATTGACATTTCTACTGTGTTCAGCACTCCCTGGTCGTACTTGCCGTCATGGATCAAACTCTTGGCGGCTTGCGTGACCGACATATTGATGGGAGCGTTGTTGTGGGTTGTGCCCACAATCAGGTTGCAGTTGGTGACCAGGCCGTTGGCATCGGTGGTGTAGTCGTGGATGAGCGTGCCACGCGGCGCTTCGGTGCATCCTACGCCTCGCGCTGCCCGCGGCGTAACCTTTACCCGGGTTTCGGTGCTGGTGATTTCGGGATCGTCCAGCAAGCGGATGGCGTTTTCGGCGTTGTAGAGCAGTTCGATCAGCCGCGCCCAGTGATAGAGCAGCGTGAGCTGTGCGGGCCGCCCGAACTTCGCGCGAAACTCCTCCAGTTCGGCCTGCGCCAGCGGCGTGTCGATGAAGTCGCAGACGTTGATGCGCGCCAGCGTGTTGGTACGATACACGCCCTTGGGATGGTCGGCATCCATGGAGAACCCTTCGCCCCACTGTTTGGCGTAGGGGAATTTCAAGTAGCTCCACGGTTCAATATGCTCGGAGATGAACTCCGTATAGCGATCGTACGGAAAATCCTGGTGTTTCCCATCGGGCGTCATCAGGCGAAGCTTTCCGTCGTAGAGGTTGAGCGCGCCCTTCTCCGTGACGGTGCCGAGGAAGCCGGTAGTGATTACTGCCAGCGACTTCACCACGTCGAGGTATTTGGGGAAGACGTTCTCCTTGGCGAAAGCAATGGAGAACTTGGCGAGTTCGAGCGCGTCATCCGCCATCTTGCGCAGTTGGTCGCGCTCGGCAGCAGCCAGCGGCTTGCTGAATCCGCCCGGAATGCCGGCCTGGGGATGGATCGCCTTGCCCGCCAGGATTTCCAGCATGTGGGCGCACATGTGGCGCACCTTCACCACTTTTCTGGCAATGTCCGGCGCCGCCTGCAGCACCCCGATGACATTGCGGATGGAATAGTCGGCATCGGGACCGAGCAGGAAATCGGCTCCCGCCAGAAAGTAGAAGTGCAAAATGTGCTCTTCCATGTAGGCGACGCTGTTGCACAGCTCGCGCAACTTCTTTCCCGCCGGGGGCGGCTCGACTCCAAAGACCGCGTCGCAAGCCTTGGCCGAGGCCAGGTGATGCGACCACGGACACACACCGCAAATCCTCGGCATGATGCGTGGGAGATCCTCTACCGGGCGCCCGAGGCAGAACTTTTCGAAGCCGCGCAGTTCAATGACGTTCACCCGGGCCGTGTCCACGTTGCCGGCATCGTTGAGTTGAATGGTCACCTTGGCGTGGCCCTCGACGCGGGTGACAGGTTGAATGACCAGTGTCTTTGCCATGGATCACCTCTTGGGCATCGGCCGCAGACGGCCCGAGCCAGCAAAACGGTTGAAGGTTGCGGCCCGATCCGGAATCTGCTTGGGATCGAGTCCGATGGAAGAAAGCGCCCCCATCATGTCCACCATGGGATTGGCTTTTTCCGACAGCGGGCCGAAGCAGCCCTCGCAGGGCATGTAGGCGCGGATGCAGCGCGGGTTGCCTTCGCTGCCACCGCAGCCGGCACGCGTCGCCGGCCCCAGGCACAGGATGCCCTGCTCCATCAGGCAGCGCATTTCGCTCAGGGGCGCTCCAAACTTGAATTCCGGCGGATCCAGGTGGCCCCTCACGCCCCCCGTGGCCGCCTTCTTTTCACGCTTGGTGGGACACTCGTCGCAAACGCTCTTCGCCGCCAGCACCGGCAACGGCTTGCCTTCTATGAGAGCGACCAACGCCCCGGCCACCATCTCTGGCGTGGTTGGACATCCCGGCAGATAGGCATCCACCTTCACCACTTCGTGGAGCGCGTAGACCCGGTCGGTCAGAGCCGGAATCTGCTCGTGGGGTACGCCGTCTTTCTCCGTGCTCACGCTGTCACGGTAGACCTTCTCCAACAATTCTGCCGTGCTGTACTGATTCGCCAGCGCGGGTACACCGCCAAAGCAGGCGCAAGAACCTAGAGAGATCAGGATCTTGCATTTCTTGCGCATCTCCTGCGCCAGTTTCTTGTGTTCCTCGTTGCGGATTCCTCCCGATATAAGCCCGACATCCGCTGCCGGGATTTCCATCTCCGTGCCTTCGCCAGTTTGACCGAAAAGCTTGTGGTCCATCAGCACCGGCATGTGCACGATTTGCACTTGTTTGAGTACGTCGAGGAGCGGTTCACCGATGTCGAGGATGGTGACCTCGCACCCTCCGCATATGGCAAACCATTCTTCGGCAAGTCGAGCTGCCATGTTGCACCTCCTATCGGAGTTGAATTAGTAGTGCTTCGTTCTCGTCCCCCACAACCTGTTATTACTGCGTTCGATACGTACGTCGGCAAACACAATTCGCCGGGTTCACGCGCCAAGCCACACTTGTAGACGCGGCAGTAGTTATGGTCCAAGCAGGAGGCCCGCGTCAGTGACTCGGGTCACCCATTGACGTGACCGGAGCGCGCCTCTCGAATGCGGCGCTCGGAGCGTGGTGCCTGGTTTTCTCGAAGTCCCTGCTGGGTAAGAACTTGCGAACGGTCCAGCCTGCCATTGACGATAATCGCGGCTGGCACTGCGCTGCACCCAAAGAAAAATGATGGGGAATCAGGCGGAGTGTGGAAACAAGCCTCTGGTTGACGACTGCGGCGCCCTCCACAAGCGTGCCGGTGTTCGCGATTGTCCGGGATCAGCCTATTGCGGGTACCAGTCGAGCAACCGGACTTCGATCCCAGTCCCTGCGAGCCGTTTTTGAAACACGGCGAGATCGGAGCCGCGGTAGTGATACGGAATCACGATCTTCGGGTGGAATGCCTTCACCGCATCTGCCGCTTCCTCGGGAGGCATGGTGTAAGGCAGATTCATGCAGACGAACGCCACGTCGATGTTCTTCAGGGCGCGCATTTCCGCGATCCCTTCCGTGTCGCCGGAGAAGTAAAAGCGCACGCCGCCGTAGGTGAGCACGTATCCGTTCCCGCGTCCCTTGTCATGGAAAAGTTTGCCTGGGGCCGGGCCGCGTGTCAGGTTATAAGCGGGGATTGCCTCAATCTTCCAGCCCTGCCACGTTTTGGTTTCGCCATTCGCAATCGGCTTGGCAGTCGTGACCGTTGCCACGACGGCGGGCGCCGCGTAGATCTCCGTTCCCGCCTTGCTGATTTCGGCGATGGCAGCCGGATCCATGTGGTCGGGGTGAATGTCGGTAATCAGAATGAGGTCCGCTTTTGGTAACCCGGCGAACTTTGCAGGTTTGGCCGGGTCGAGGTAGATGATTTTTCCTCCCGCCTCGATCAACGTGCTGGCATGATAGAGCGGAGTGATCTTGACCTCTCCCGCCGAGGTTCGGAACGTCTGCGGAGCGGCCGCACAGTAGGCAAAGGACGACATAGCGAAGAAAAAGCAAGCAAAAGCCAGAAGCAGTCTCATCTCGACCTCACGTCAGCTTTCAATCGTCTCCGTACAACATGAACGTATCATGGCACCTTTAGCGATGCCCCAAATTCTTCAGAATCAACCGCCCCTTTAGGGGCGTCGGACATCAATCTCCCGAGCCTGCTAGAGCATTTTCAGGGCTACTGTAAGCCCCCGCCGGTTCCGGGAAGGGCACGACTTCAGTCGTGCCGCTAACGACCGCCAGAAACGTGGGCTTTAGCCCCTGAGGGATTGTCTGCGGCAAGGCCAATAGCAACCATGCAAAATATCTTGGATTACACTATCGGTGAAAATGCCCTAAGCCTTGCTTCTTCCACTCCACTCCACATCGAAGCGCGCCCGGTCATAGAAAGATTTCTGCGTGCCCACTCCAGTGGTCGAAAGGCCGGCGTAAAGGTTGGCGCGCTTCACGGCCTCCTGCTCCGGCAGGCCTTCACCAAGGAAAGTGGCGAAGCTGCCGATAAAAGCGTCGCCGGCTCCAGTGCTATCCACGCTCTTCACCTTGAACGCGGACACGTGCTCCATGCCCTCACTTCCGGCAAGCAGCGCACCATTTGCGCCCAGCGTGATAATCACTCGCCGAATGCCGCTGGCCAGGAGCTTGCCCGCACAGCGCCTGGCGTCGTCGAGATTGCGCACCGCCATGCCGGAAATCGCCTCGGCCTCACTCTCATTGGGAACAAAGTAATCGAGGTCCGCGACTGCCTTGAGGTCGATGGGCTGCGCCGGAGCCGGGTTCAAGATGCAGCGGATACGGTTTTGCCGCGCAAACTTGATGGTGTAGTAAACGGTCTCCAGCGGGATCTCGAACTGGAGGACGATACAGTCGGCGTTCTTCAGCGTATCTGCCGCGGCATCCACGTCGGCAGGTTTCAATTCGTCATTCGCGCCTTTGACGACGATGATTCGATTCTGCCCTGAAGGATCGACGAAGATCGGCGCCACTCCGCTGGACACTCCGCTTACCTGCCGCACATGCGTGGCATCGATGCCCAGTTGTTCAAAGTTCTTGATGCTTGACGGCCCGAACAGATCGTCCCCGACTCGCGCCACCATGAAGACGTCGGCTCCGCAGAGCCGGGCGGCAACGGCCTGGTTCGCGCCCTTCCCGCCGAAACCCAGATCGAACTTCTGGCCAAAGACGGTTTCCCCGGGCTTGGGAAACTGGTCTGAGAACGTGGTCAAGTCGACATTGGCGCTGCCCACAACCGCGATGCGAGGACGCTTTGCCATAACTTTCTCGTTGCAGCCGGCACGTTCAAACAGCGGGCCCAGGTTTGAAGTGAGGAGGAAGGCAGAGTTTAGTCAGCCGATCATTGCGTGTCAACCGGGCGCCCGCCCCCGAAGAAGACAGGCACAGGGAGCACAGGGTACACGGGTTTCCCCTGTGTAACTCTGTGCTCCCTGTGGTTGACGATTTTCTTTGACGCCGCGCGCTCATTCATCTGGCATCCGCAAGCGCTCTTGAGTATTCTCTTGGTGATGGACACCGTCTCGCTGAGCGAACTGTTGGGCTCGACCGTCTATGATGCCTCCGGCGCCGCCAGCGGCCGGGTGCGCGAGGTGGCCCTCGCCCCACAGGAGGACCGTGTCCGCGTTGCCCTGCTGATCGTCAAAACGCCTGCGGGAAACCGCTTGTTGCCCTGGACCGCCGTTTCCGCGATCAATGGCGGCATTCGAGCCTCTACTGCGGCCGCCGACTGGACCAAGGCCGATGGCTCCGAAGGACTGTTGCTGCTCAGCCGCGATCTGCTGGATCAGCAGGTGATTGACGTCCACGGCCGCAAAGTCGTGCGCGTAAACGACGTGGATTTTTATCACGACAGCGCGCAAGATCGCCCCGTTCTAAGAGTTGGCGGTGTGGATGTGGGCGCGCGGGGCGCCATTCGCCGCCTCCTCAAAGGGATGGTTCCAGCGGCTGTTCTTCGCGCCTTGCTGCTGCGGATCCCTCGCCGCGATATTCCCTGGGACTTCGTCGATCTCATCGAGACCGACCCGGCCCGCCGCGTCCGGCTGAAGATTTCGCATGAGCGGCTGGCCAAACTCCATCCGGCCGACATTGCCGACATTGTGGAAGATCTGGCTCCCGATGAGCGCGAAGCGGTGTTCGAGACGCTGGATGAGGGCGTCGCCGCCGGCGCGTTGGAAGAGCTCGCACCCAAGGTGCAGAGAGCGGTCCTGGAATCGCTCGATTCCGACCGCGCCGCCGACATTGTCGAGGAGATGGAACCCGACGCCGCTGCCGACCTTTTGGGCGACCTGTCCGATGAGCGGAGTGAGGAAATCCTGGTGCAGATGCAGCCCGAAGAGCGCCAGGAAGTCACCGACCTGCTCGAGTTCAAAGAGAACACGGCTGCCGGCCGCATGACCACCGAATACATTGCACTGCCGGTGACGGCCACCGCCCACGACGCGATCGAGGCCATGCGTACTTTCGAAGGACGCATGGAAAACATGAGCACCGTTTACCTGACGGATTCTCGCGGCACCCTGGCGGGCGCGGTGCCGTTGGTGAAGATCGTTCTGGCGCCCTCCACGACTCCGCTCCTCGCTTTGGCCCAGGAGCCCCTCATTTCCTGCCAGGAAGACGCGAAAGAGAAGGAATTCGCCGAACTCTTCGACAAATACAATCTGCTGACTTTGCCGGTGATCGACGAGCACAATCAACTCACCGGCGTGATCACGCCCGACGACGTGATCGCAATGCTGCGAGCCAAGCTGTAGTCCGCTCGTTCCTCCTGTAGAGAGGGGGCTTGCCCCGTCTCACTCTCCGGCAGACGCGGCCAGCCGCGTCTCTACGGAAAAGGGCCTAATTCGTAACTTCGAAAAAAAGTTTCTCAGTCTTGTAAATTGGCCTACCCAGACGGCGCTTTCACCATTTATTCTGATCGTTCTCTTTTCGCCAATTTGATCGTGCCCGTGGCCTGTGCGCATGAAATTCCTGAGAAGTTGGAAGTTCCGGCTCCTGCTGTTCTTCGCCGTCGTAGGGCCGGGCTTCATCACCGCGAATGTCGACAACGATGCCAACGGCATCCTGACCTATTCGCAGGCCGGCGCGCAGTTCGGCTACATGCTCCTGTGGACCATGATCCCGACTACGATCGCCCTGATCGTAGTGCAGGAGATGTGCGCCCGCATGGGAGCGGTCACCGGCAAGGGCCTGAGCGATCTGATCCGCGAAGAATACGGCCTGCGCATTACGTTTCTCATGATGATCGGCATTCTGATTACAAATTTCGGAAACGTCGTGGGCGAATTTGTCGGCATTGCGGGGAGCATGGAGCTGTTCGGGGTCTCAAGGTACTACTCGGTGCCGATTTGCGCCGTGATCGTTTGGTTGATCGCAGTCAAAGGCCAGTATAAGAGCGTTGAGAAAGTGTTCCTGGCGGCTTCGTTCTTCTATATCACTTACATACTTGCGGGAGTGCTGGCCAAGCCCGCGTGGATTGAGGCCGTTAAGGCCACGGTGAAGCCTCCGGGGATAGAGGTCTTCCGGCAGGCCCCGTATCTCTACATGGTCATTGGCGTTGTCGGAACCACGATCGCGCCCTGGATGCAGTTCTATCTGCAATCGTCGGTCGTGGAAAAAGGAATCACGCGGCGCCAATACAAAGCCTCACGGCTCGACGTGATTGTGGGCTGCATCTTCACCGATGTGGTTGCCTGGTTCATTATTGTGGCCTGCGCGGCCACGCTCTACCTGCATGGTAATCGCGACATTCGCGACGCTGCCGATGCCGCCCAGTCGCTGCGTCCGTTGGCCGGCGACTGGGCCTACATACTGTTTGCGCTCGGACTTTTCAATGCGTCGCTGTTTGCGGCTTCGATTCTGCCGCTTTCGACGGCCTACACGGTTTGTGAAGGTTTAGGTTTCGAATCGGGCGTGGGACGCAAATTTTCCGAAGCCCCCGCCTTTTACTGGCTCTATACCGCGCTCATCGCCGCCGGGGGAGCCGTGGTCCTGATACCGGGGCTTCCGTATATAAAGATCGCTGTGTTTTCACAGGTGGTCAACGGCGCGGTGTTGCCCGGCGTGCTGATTTTCATGTTGTTGCTCATCAACAAAAAAGAACTGATGGGCGAATACGTGAACAAACGCACGTTCAACATCATTGCCTGGGCAACCACCGTAATTATGATTGTGTTGACAGTGCTCTATGTGTACGGGCTAATCCGCGGCGGGGCGGGATAGAGGGGCTTGAGTGTAAATAGGAATTGTCATCCCGAGCGAAGCGAGGGATCTGCAGTTCGCCGCAAGATGCAGATCCCTCGCTTCGCTCGGGATGACAAAATCCAGGGAGAGTCGCGAGGTCTCAGAGAATTTTTCCCATCGCCAGATCCTTCACCAGCCCCAAGTCGGCTTCGAGGAAATCCAGTTCCAGCAATTCCTGCCGCGTCGCCCACCGGATTTCGCGAAAAATCCGGTTCTCAATTTCGCCCCGGTACTTGCGCACTTCGAAGAAGCGGAGTTCCACGGCCCCTCCGCCCGGGTATTCATGCACGATGCGGGCGACCTTCACGCCGACCTCCGCCACGATCCCCAGTTCTTCCTCCAGCTCCCGGCGCATGGCATCGCGAGGCTGTTCGCCTTCTTCGATCTTGCCTCCGGGAAATTCCCATTTGAGCGGCATAGTCTGGTGCCGCGTCCTCTGGCAGGCGAGGATCAGGTCGTCTTTCAGAATCAGCGCGGCTACGACTCGTTTCATGATGTCCAAGTCATGATGTTTAGAAATGCGGGGACTAACGCGGCGACGACTTAGTTCTTTTCCAAACGCTTGCCCACGAGCTGCGCGCAATACTCAATCAGTTCGCGGTCTTCGGCAGTGAATGCCGCCGCGAAGTGGCTGTCAATATCGAGTTCGCCCGCCACCTGGCCCCGCACAAAGATTGGAACTACGATCTCCGACTTGGTTTCGAGCGAGCAGGCAAGATAGCGTTGGTCTTTCGTTACGTCATCCACCACCACCGTCTTTCCCGTCGATACCGCCGCGCCGCAGATGCCCTGGTTCAGAGAAATGCGGGTGTGGGGAGTCATCGCTCCCTGATAGTGTCCCAGCACCAGCACGGGCGGATCGGCTCCAGCTTCCAGCATGTAGAAGCCCACCCAGTTGTACTTCAGCATTTCGCTGTTAAGCAGAAGCGTGATGTCTTGCATCAGTCGATCCGCCGTGCGCGCTTCGGAACTCAAGCGGTCCGCTGCCTTGCGCACTTCGTCGAACTTGCGAGGACTGGATATGTTGGCCATGACGATAATCCTAAACCATGCGGCCTCTGCTCATCTTCACCGCATTGTTTGCGTCAGTGGTACTCCCGTAATAGAACGGAGTCCGGCGCTTTACAATCGCTCTGTGTATTCTGCCGAACTTCTCGACCATTTTCAGAACCCACGAAACGCGGGAGCGATTGAGGCTCCCGACTCGGCCGCGCGATTGGAAAACCCTGCCTGCGGAGACATTCTGGAACTCAGCCTGAGGTTGGAAAAAAGTCTGGAAAAGACGAAATTGGACGGCAAGCGCATCGCCGACATTCGCTTTCGCGCCAAAGGTTGCGTTCCGGCGATGGCCTGCGGCTCGGCCATCACGGAGTTGATCAAAGGCAAGAGCGTAGACGAAGCCCGGCAAGTGAGCCGGGAAGACCTGGTTCAGAAACTTGGAGGCCTGCCACAAGCCTCCGCCCACGCCAGCCACCTGGCGATGGACACGCTAGCCGCGCTCTTGCGGAACCTCTGAGCTGCCGTGAATCCGACGACCGATGCCCCTTTTGTTTCTGCACCCTGATGTATCGCCGAGGGTGCCCCCCTCATCACGTCCTTTGCTTCTCGCAAGACGCGAGAAATCGGGCTACTTCTTGCCCTTCGTGGCGTTTTCGTTACGCCACTTAGTTAAAAATTCGCTTGCCCGAACTGGAGCTTGCTGAGTCACTTCCAATCCGGTACCCATGGCGTTCACCTTGAAAGCTCCACGTTCCCGTATGGCAGAGATCGGCACATGCAATGCCTTCAGTCCGGCGACCGCGTGGCCGAAGCCCTGGGCGTGCTCGATGGCATCCTTCTCCAGTTCGGCGTCGGTGAACTGCTTTCCACCACGAATTGTCGTCGCGCCGTGGACGTGAACTACGCGGCGGTCTCTGGGATCGAACAGGACGCAGACTTTACTGGATTTATCGTCGACGGGTTTGCCTTTCACGAATAGCGTTTTCAATCTCCACCTCCCAGCTCGTCAACCCAGATTTCCATATTGATGTTGGCAGCGAAGGTGCCAGATACAAAGCCGCCCGACGACCCAATACCCCACCCAAAAGTTAGATCGAACACAGCGACGTCCCATATAAAATCGGTTACGCCACCGTCGAAGAAGCCGCTTGGGTTGGTTGCACCCACGTTATGGAAAGTGAAGGTGCCGTCGGCATTTTGTGTTACGTAGCGGACAATGCCGCTAAACACGTACCCGCCTCCCAGGTCCATTACCGTGTTCACGGACGTTCTGGCATACGTCAATTTATTGCTGTCGGCTTCCCATCGGAGCGTCCAAGAAAATGAGGGGGTCCCTACCGTTACAGGATCGGGACTGTCCCACCCGCCCCAGGCCCAAAAGTCTGCGCTATTTGCGACGAAAAGGTCTGACATCTGCGCGCCCTCCCAACGGCAGGGAAACTATCAGCCGGTCGCGACTCGGTCAAGTCGCATCTTTGTGTGACGTGCTATTCAAAGGAGTCCGCGGGAAGTGGGGTACTCGGCAGCCGTGTGGAACGCGCGATTACTCTCAAGATCCCGCTCGATGGGAGTAAAGTCGGAAGTCGGAAGGAAACTCTCATTCTTACTTCTCCAATCTGCCTCTTCTCTGCGCTGACAGCGGGGCGTGCCGTCCGTTTCTTTGCCGTGGCCTATTTCCATCGGGGACGCCAACAAAATAATGTCAACAGAGCCAGATGGGCCCCTGGATACCCTGACCTGAGCTGACCAACTCAACCAACTTAACCGTCGAAGCGAACGCGCCTGCCGTTTAGAATGGGTCTATGGGTGATTCGCTTTATTTGAGCCTGTGGTTTCCCAGTTTCGATGAGCCCGAAATTCTGCCGCGAACGGTCAGTGTGCTCCGGCAACTTCCGTTTTCTCCGGCGCGGGACGGAGTGACCTACGCGGCGATCCAGCCGGTCTCGTGGAGTGAGCCGACCATTCTGGAGCGCCGTTTCCTTCCTGGCATTCCGCCGGAAGACGCAGCGGAAGTGGTCGCGGAACTCCTCCACGACGACTATGCCTACATTTTCGAGGCCTATTGGGATTTGTGGACCCCTCCAGAGGGCGCGGAAAAATGGGTGCTGGAACCGTCGCTGGTGCGTCTGGTCGCGCACGGAATGGAATTTGAGGAGCACGCCGCGGAAGAGGCCGGGCACATTCAAATTGATTTCGGTTTGGACACGTCTTTCCTGCACGAAGAAGTCGAATTTACTTCCGAGGCCGAGCGGAACGTCCGGAGCAACCTGCAAAAGCTGGTCGAGTTCACCGCCAACGTGGAAAAGAACGCGGGTGCAACGGGGCGGTTGCTGTGGTCCGAGTCGGAGGAGAATCTGGCACAGAAGCTGATCAACCGGCTGCAGAAGATCAACTGACAAAGATCAACGCAGAGAACGCGGAGAACCGCCCGCAGAGAACGCTGAAAGATCAAACTCTATTTGCAATTTGAGCGCTGATCGCGTTGAGGATTTCTCCGCCTTCCTCAGCGACCTCTGCGCGAATTGTCTCCGCGTACTCTGCGCTGATCATTTTGTCACGCAGAGTGACGCGGAAATCAGAATCCACTCACCAGCCGCGTGATACCGTCTTTCAACCGATCCACGGTATGGACGCGCATAGCCGAGTCGACAATCTGCCCGCTGATAGCATTGAGCCGTTCTCTGTCTTCCTCAGCGACCTCAGCGTGATTTGTCTCCGCGACCCCTGCGAAAATTATTTTGTTCGTTCAGCTTCGCCTTGCAGCTTTTCGCCGGCTGCGGCCTGGGCCGCCGCCAGCCGCGCGGTTAGCACACGGAACGGGGAGCAAGACACATAATCCATTCCCACCCTATGGCAGAACTCCACCGACGACGGCTCGCCGCCGTGCTCGCCGCAGATTCCCACCTCCAGTTTCGGACGCGTCTTCCGACCTCGTTCGATCGCGATCCGCACCAGTTCGCCCACACCTTCCTGGTCGATCGCGGCAAACGGATCCTGCTTCAGAATCCCTTCCGCCAGATACGTTGGCAGAATTTTGTTCACGTCGTCGCGCGAGAAGCCGAACGTGGTCTGAGTCAGGTCGTTTGTGCCAAACGAGAAGAACTCCGCTTCCTTGGCAATCTCGCCCGCAACCAGGCAGGCGCGGGGCAGTTCAATCATGGTGCCCACCAGGTAGTGCACGTGCCTTCCCTTCTCCTTGAACACTTCCTCCGCCACGCGCCGGACAATCGCCCCCTGGTTCGCCATCTCTTTCACGGTCGCGGTCAGCGGGATCATCACCTCCGCGTGGGTCTTGATGCCTTCCTTGTCCACGGCTACGGCCGCTTCAATAATGGCCCGCGCCTGCATCTCGGTGATCTCCGGATAGGTGATCCCCAAGCGGCATCCGCGATGCCCCAGCATGGGATTGAACTCATGCAGCTCTTCCACCCGCGCCAGCAGCACGGAAAGAACTTTCTTCAGGTCGCCGACCCCTTTGGCGCCGTACTCGCGGTATTCCTCCACCATAGCTTTCTTCTGCTTGGTGCTGGCACTGGGCAGGCTGGCGATGTCAACCATGAGTTCCTCGCGCTTGGGCAGAAACTCGTGCAGGGGCGGGTCGAGCAGGCGGATGGTCACCGGCAACCCTGCCATCGCCTTCAACAGGCCGATGAAATCGGCACGCTGCATGGGCAGCAACTTCTTCAGCGCGGCGCGCCGGTCCTTCTCGTTGTCGGCGAGAATCATGGCGCGCATATGCGGGATGCGGTCGTGCGCAAAGAACATGTGCTCAGTGCGGCACAGACCGATGCCTTCGGCGCCAAAGGCCCGCGCCTGAATCGCATCGCGCGGAATGTCCGCATTCGCGCGCACCCCGATCTTGCGGAAGGGCTCCGCCCAGCTCAACAGCTTCTGCAGGTCCGCATCTTCGGCCGACGGCTCCAGCGTGTTCAGCTTCCCCTTGATCACGCGCCCGCTCGTGCCATCGAGCGAGATCCAGTCGCCCTCCTTGAACACCTGTCCCTTGGCGCGCATTTCCCGAGTTCGCTCATCGACTTGAATATCTCCCGCACCCGCCACGCAGCATTTCCCCATGCCGCGCGTGACCACGGCGGCGTGACTGGTCATGCCTCCGCGCGAAGTCAAAATGCCGGCGGCAACTTCCATGCCCTGGATATCTTCCGGAGTCGTTTCCGCGCGTACCAGAATCACAGGATTCCTCGTCGCACCATGTCCGGCCTTCTTCACCGCTTCTTCAGCCGTGAAAACGATCTGCCCCACCGCCGCGCCCGGAGACGCCGGCAATCCCGTCGCCAGCACTTCCACCTTCGTGCTCTTCTCGTCCAGCCCCGGCACCAGAAAGTCATAGAGTTGGTTCGGTTCCACACGGAAGATCGCTTCTTCCTTGCTGATCAGTCCTTCTTCCACCATCTGAATCGCCACCCGCACCGCGGCTCGCCCGGTACGCTTGCCGTTGCGCGTCTGCAGCATGTAGAGCTTGCCATCCTGGATGGTGAACTCGAAATCCTGCATGTCTTTGTAATGTTTTTCCAACTTCGTGGTGATTTCGCGGAGCTGGTCGTACACCTCCGGCATGATCTTCTGTAGTTCGAGGATGGGCACCGGCGTACGCACGCCCGAAACCACATCTTCGCCTTGCGCGTTCATCAGAAATTCGCCGTAGAACTCCTTCGCGCCGGTGGCGGGATTGCGCGTGAAGCCCACGCCCGTGCCGCTGGTTTCTCCGAGGTTGCCGTACACCATGGCTTGCACGTTGACAGCCGTGCCGAGCATGTCATCGATGTTGTTGATGCGCCGGTAATGCTTGGCGCGGTCGTTCTGCCACGAGCGGAAAACGGCATCGCGCGACATGACCAGTTGCTCGTGCGGATCCTGCGGAAAGTCGCGCTTGGCGTGCTTCTTGACGGCTTTCTTGTATTCCGCAATGACTTCTTGCAGCGCCTTGGCGTCGAGGCCCGTGTCGAACTTGGTTTTCTTCTGTTTTTTCTTGGCGTCGAAAATTTCTTCAAACACCGATTTCTCGATGTCGAGCACGACGCTGCCGAACATCTGAATCAGGCGGCGATAGGAGTCATAGGCGAAACGCGGATTGTTCGTGCGCTGGGCGAGGGCTTCCACGCTTTGGTCGTTCAGGCCGAGGTTGAGGATCGTGTCCATCATGCCGGGCATCGAGAACTTCGCGCCCGAACGCACGCTCACCAGCAGAGGGTTCTCGCCCTTGCCAAGCTTCTGGCCCTGAAGAGTCTCGAGCCGGGCCAGCGCCTCGTCCATCTGCTGGTCCACTTCTTTCGAAACCGCGTTGAGGCGCATGTATTCGCGACAGGCCTCGGTCTGGATGGTGAAGCCGGGAGGCACCGGGAGGCCGGCGTTCGTCATCTCGGCAAGCCCGGCGCCTTTGCCGCCGAGAACGTCCTTCATCTTGCCATTGCCGTCGGCCTTGCCGCCGCCGAAGAAGTACACGTATTTTGTGCTCGTGGGTTTCGTGGTCGCGGGTTTCGCTTCGATGATGCCGGTATCGGGGAGAGTGGTCGTTGCCATATATGTCCTCTTTTCTAATTATTTCGTAGATTCCTTGCCTTCGGTCACGATCTCGGAAAAATCGGCGATCGTGGAGAATTCTTTAACCACAGTCTGCAACAAAGCCAGGCGATTGGCGCGGAGATGGTCGTCGTCAACCATGACCATGACCTTGTCGAAGAACTTGTCGATCGCGGGACGCAGCTTCGCGATCTCGAGCAGCGCCCCTTCATAGTCGCGCGACGCGCGCAGCTTCCTGACCGTCGCCACCGTCTGCGGGAGCAGCGCGGCCAGTTCCTTTTCGGACTCTTCCTGGAGGGCGGACGGGTCGAGGCATGTTGCAATATGTCTTGTCTTTTCATCAGCCTGGCGCAGAATGTTCTTTATGCGCTTGAAGGCGATGGAGATCGATTCGAAATCGGCCGAGCCGCGTACTTTGCTCACCGCTTCGGCGCGGGCGATGGCGTCCACCACATCGTCGGAGTCGACCGCGAGTACGGCGCTGACGATGTCATACGCATAGCCGCGCGCATCCTTTAAGTAGAATTCAAGCCGCTCGCGGAAAAAGCTGCGCACCGATTCGGCGTAGGCGGCGTTGGAAAACTTCTTCTCCGCCTCGGATCCCCGATAGCGGCCGCGCGCATCGGCCATGATCTCCGAAAGACGGAGCGGCAGTTTGTGCTCGGCGATGGTTTTCACAATGCCGTTCGCCTGGCGGCGCAGCGCGAACGGATCTTTCGATCCGCTGGGGATGAGCCCGAGCGCGAACATTCCGGCGATCGAATCGGCCTTGTCGGCGATCGAGAGAACAGCGCCCTCGACCGTCGCGGGAGCGCCATCCTCCATCGACTCCGGCTTGTAATGATCGTAAATGGCCCGCGAAACTTCCAGTTGCACGTCGGGCTTCATGTCCTCATCGAGGCGCTGCACTCGCGCGTAAAGGCCGCCGACAATTCCCTGAAGTTCAGTAAATTCCTTGACCAGTTCCGTGGTCAAATCGGTTTTGGCCAGCAGCGCAGCTTTGTGGACTACGCCCGGTCGAATGGCCATGCCGCTCCGTTTCACCGTCTCGGAAAGCCAACTGGCCAGGCGTTGCATGCGCATCGTCTTGTCGTAATAGCTGCCAAGATCTTTCTGGAACGTAACGTGGCGCAGCAAATCGACGCGCTGGCGAAGGGTCTGCTTCTGGTCCGTCTGCCAAAAAAAGCGAGCATCGTTGAAGCGGGCGTGTAAAACGCGTTCGTTGCCGTGCCGGATTAAGCCCAAGCAATCGGAGTCGCCTGCCGTGTTGAGCACCGCCAAAAAGTGCGGCAGGAGTTTTCCGTTTGCATCTTCGATGGCGAAATATTTCTGGTGATCGCGCATCACCGTGACCAGCACCTCTTCGGGTAGTTCAAGGAACTCCGGATCGAAGCTGCCAAGAATCGCTGATGGGAACTCCGTCAGGTTTACGACCGTTGCCAGCAGCGCTTTGTCTTCTCGCCAGCGCGCGCCGGGAATGATGCGGGTCGCAGCGTCGAGCGCTTTGCGAATCGCCTGCTCACGCTCCGCCGCGCCAAGAACCTTCGCGGCGCGCAGCGCTTCGATATAGGCGCTGGGCTTGGAGATAACGACCGTGTCGCCCCCAACGATGCGGTGTCCGCGGGATGTCTTGCCCGCTGAGATTCCGAACGATTCCAGCGGGACGACCTGATCGTCGAGCATCGCTACCAGCCAGCGCACCGGACGAACGAACACTTCCCCGCGCTTGCGCCAGTACATGCTCTTGGGCCAGTAGAGCGCAGAGATTTCCTTGGGAAGCGTCTCGGCAAGAATTTCGGCGGCGGTACGGCCTTTCCGCGTGACCGTGGCCGCCAGGTATTCTCCCTTGGGAGTGCTGACTTTCTCAAGATTACCAACATCCACGCCGACTTTCTTGGCAAACGCATGCGCTGCCGGCGTCGGCTGCCCATCCTTATATGCGATCTGCGCGGACGGGCCGTTCACCTGCTCGGTAATGTCCGGTTGCGAGGCGGGAATGCCGGAAGCCAGAACGGCCAAGCGGCGCGGTGTGTCGAGAGACGACATCGCTCCGGCGGGTTCGAGACGCTCGCGCTGCAAAAGCGCGTTCAAGCGTTCGCGCAGCTCGCGAGAAGCGGCGTCAATCATCCTCGCCGGGATTTCTTCGCATCCGATTTCGAGTAGAAAGTCAGGCATCAGGCAGTTCAGTCTATGGTCTCAAAATTACAAACGCATGAATGTGAGCCCCGTCACTAACGAAATGTGTTAATCGGCAGAAAAGCTTAACCACAGGGGGCACATAGGTTCACAGGGGAATCCATTTTCATCCCACCGGAGCCAGCTTGCCTTTCTTTTTCTTACCTCCGGGCCTTGCCGCCTGGTCATTGCTTTCCGTTCTTTTTTCAGCCGGGTGCTGCTGGTCCATCCAAGCCTTGGCAATTCCCACGGCCAGCGCCCGCACCCGCGCGATCACGCCGACGCGCTCGGTCACCGAAATCGCGCCGCGCGCATCGAGAATGTTGAACAGATGAGAACACTTCAAACAGAGATCATAAGCGCCTAGTAGTGGAAAGCGCGACTTCTCGCGGGCCATGCCATCGACTTCGGTCTTATCCTTGCTCGGAGCAGCGTGGGTCAAAACAGCGTACCGCTCAATCAGTCGTTTGCACTCGTCCTCGCAGAGTTCAAAATGCTTCCAAGCTTTCTCGACATCGGCCGCTTCGAAGTTGTACACCGAGAACTGCTGCTCGTCGGCCAGACGCACGTCTCCATATTTCACTTCCCTGCCCGTCACCGGGTCGCGCGCCCACACGATGTCGTAGATCGAATCCACGTCCTGCAGAAAACCGCACAGCCGCTCCAAACCGTAGGTGAGCTCGACCGAGATGGGATCGAGGTCTACGCCGCCGCACTGCTGGAAGTAGGTGAACTGCGTGACCTCAAGGCCGTCGAGCATGACTTGCCATCCGATGCCCCACGCGCCGAGCGTCGGAGACTCCCAGTTATCCTCTTCAAACTTGATGTCGTGCTGACGCAGGTCAATTCCGATTGCGCCGAGCGATTCAAGGTAGAGCTCCTGCACGTTCTCCGGCGGCGGCTTCAGGATCACCTGCAACTGAAAGTGCTTGAATAACCGGTTGGGATTCTCGCCGTAGCGCCCGTCGGCCGGACGCCGCGAAGGCTGTACGTAAGCAACCTTATAAGGATTCGGCCCCAGCACGCGCAGAAAGGTCTCCGGCGCCATGGTGCCAGCGCCTACTTCAACATCATAAGGCTGCTGAATGATCGCTCCGTGCTCGGCGAAAAAAGTCTGCAGCTTGAGGATGAGCTCTTGGAAGGTCAGCGAATTGGATTTGGATGAGTTCACGTAATGAATCCGGCTCTTGGCTCTTAGCCTTTGGCCGTCAGCTTAGAACCCCAATGCCACGGGCTAAGAACCAAGAGCTAAAGGCTAAGAGCTAACTACTAACTGCCGATCTTCTCCAGCATTGCCGCCGTCACCAACTTCTTCTCAATGTGGCGCTCGAGAATCTGGAGTAGAAACTTGCGCAGGTCCGCGCACACCGCTTTCGGCCAAGCGATTTCAGAAAACTCGCCAACCCGAGAGCGCAGCATCTGCGCCGCAATCCGTCTCGATTCCGGCGACAGCTCCGACGACGCCACGCGCTTGTCGTCCAGGCACATCAAGCCGTCGGCGAGTGCGTGATAGAACGCCCGGCTGCCACCGCGACTGTCATCTAACGCTCGTCCGCAGACCACGCACTGCGAAAACTCCGGCAGAAATCCCATGAGCCGCGTCATCCACAGCTCAAAATAGGTGAGCGGCATCCACAACGCCGCGCCGCGCAGTTCCTGCAGAACCGCCAGACTCAACCGAAACACCGCGTCGCTCGCCTCGCGGTCGGGCATCAACTCGTCGAGCAACTCAGCGACGTGCGCCAACGCCAACGCCCGCGGATAACTGACCTCGCTGGCCAGCGGCGATTCGATCACTTCACAGGAATCGAGCCGCGCCAGTTCCTGCCCTTCGCGGTCGTCGTAAAACGCCCGCACATAGGTAAGCGGCTCCAGCGCGCCTCCAAAGCGGCGTCTCGACTTCATGGCCGCGCGCGCCACGCCTTTCACCTTGCCTTCCATGCGGGTAAAGAGCGTGACCAGCAGGTCGGACTCGCGCAACGGATACGTGCGCAGAACGATCGCTTCCGACTCCTTCAGCGCCATGGAAGGTCTACAGGTTAAGCAATGATTGTAATGGAGAAGGCGGGCTTTTGGCTTTTGGCTTTTGGCTTTTGGTTCCGAAGCTCGTACTCTCGCCGGTTCAGGCTAAAGGCTAAGAGCTAAAGGCCAAGAGCTGCTCTCTACCGCCCGAAGTACTTCGCATTCCGCTCGGTGTACTCTTTCCACTTTTCCGGCAGGTCGTCGAGCGCGAAGATGGCCGAGACCGGGCACACCGGCACGCAGGCGCCGCAGTCGATGCATTCCACGGGATCGATGTACAACATCTCCTCGGTCGCGAACTTGTCGGAGTCTTTCTTGGGATGAATGCAATCCACGGGACAGGAGTCAACACAGGCGGTGTCTTTGGTTCCGATGCAGGGCTCGGCAATTACATAGGCCATAGAATCTCATGCTCCTCGGGCGCACGGAGTGTGATCGAAATCACAATTCTAGCAAGAACGCAGCTATCGGTACAGGGAGCAGCGCCCGGCAGCAGCTTTCCACGGTCGAAAAGGGCAGAAGCGACTTCCAAATGCCGGGAAATGCAAGGGCCCGCCCTCTCCGTTCACCCCTCTGCCCCTTGTGCGATCGCTTCGCCCGCTTCCGCCGGCGGCACTGGGCCGGCGGGAACCCGCGCTGGCGCGCCGCGCCAGGCGCCGGGCTTGAATCCTTCCCTTATGAGCTTGAAAATGGTTCGCCGATTTTGCGCGATCACCTTCAGCCACGCCATTTTCCCCATCATGGGGAAATAGATGCCGCGGAAACAGAGGCGCGCCAGGAAGATGTTGATGCGATAACCGAGGGGTTGGTCGTTCAGCGAGTCGACTGCGTGCGCCAGCGCCTCCGGACTGTAAGCCTGCTCCCAGCCGTGATTTACTTCGGCGTGAGCTTCTTCGATGGTCATCTTCAACGGCGTGTGGGCCATGGTAAACGCGACGAACTCCTGCCAATGTTTGGGCCGCGTCAGCCGCCCGGTGGTCTCCAGCCGCTTGTAGAGCGGCGTTGCGGGCAGAGGCGTCAGCAGGCCAAAGATCGGCAGACCCGGGGGCCAGGTGCGAACCTGTTCAAGAGTTCGCTCGGCGACTCCGACGGTGTCATTGTCCATACCAAAAATAAACGATGTGATGGCGTACACATTGCGCTGCGCCAGCCGCTCCAGCACCGCCGCATACTCACCCGGCTTGCTGAATCCCTTACTTACGTCTTTCAGATTGGCCGGGTCGATGGACTCCATGCCGATAAAAATCCACTTGCCTCCAGAATCCGCGATCAGATCCACCAGTTCCTCGTCGCGCAATAAATTGGCGCTGATCTGCGCCACCCAATGCACCTGCGCGCCGGCGGCGATAATGTCGCGCAAGAGCGACTTCGTGCGCTTGACGTTGATGGCGAAATTGTCGTCGATGAAGAAAACCGCCATCTGTCCCTTCTCGCTGCGGGCGCGGGCTTTCAGCCGCAGCAGTTCACTCACTACGCTCTCATTGGTGCGGAAGCGAATCGAGTCTCCGAAAAATCCGGTCACGGTGCAGAACTCGCAGCCGTAAGGGCAGCCTCGCCCGGATTCGACCGGAATAATGCGAAATGTTCCCCAGCCTTCCGCGATTCTCTGGAGCAGGGCGCTTGCGGCCTTCGGCACCAGATTGAACTGCTCGAGATCGATCGACTGCCACGGAATCACCGGGTATTCCTTCAGCGACGGCTTGCTCTCCTGGCCAAAGGCGTCCACCGGTGCGTAAACGTCCTTGAGCTCACCACGGGCAGCATCTTCAACAATCAACGGCCAGGTCGCGTCGGCTTCGCCCAGGGCAACCGCGTCGGCGTGGCGCGGGCCACCATCTCGACCGAGCGCCTCGTCGGCCATCTCGGTCACGTGAGGTCCGCCCATCACCACCGGAACTCCCGTGGCCCGAACCGCATCCGCCATGCGATACGCCTTGGCAATCATTCGGGTCATGGCGCCGATGCCGACCAATCCAATATTGTTGTCGCGCACAAACTGCGCGATCCCCGCTTCGTCCATGGGATGTGCATTGCCATCGACCAGCAGCACCTCATGGCCCGGCGGAGTGAGCGCCTGCAGCAAGAACATCCACAGATGCGGCATGAAATTACGTGTCACACCGTTGTCGGGGTTATAGAGCAGAATCTTCATGATTATTTTTCGCGATTCCGCAAAGCGCTGCTTTGCTAAGTGCTCGGTTGATAGGGGAAATCGAAAACGCCAGGACGGCGGGTCCCCTGGCGCTCAATAGTCCGAAAGCGTTCCTTCGAATGTGCGGCAGCGTACATTGTACACTGCCAGCGGTAAGTGTTCGTATCGGGGCATCGCTTCAGCGATGCCGCAAAGCGTCGGTGTCATCGCTAAAGCGACGACGTGATATGAATCTCACACAATCGGCGCTGACGCAGTGATCCTTGAACCGGCCGGAAGTGATGATTTCATGGACGGAGGATGGCGGCGCTGTCCTGAAATGGGAACCAGGACACGGCCCTCGCGTTCGAAGGTTCGTACGCGACAATGTATGCCGAGACGCGGCAAGCCGCGTCTCTACAGGAAACAGCTTGCTTATTATTTTCGATCCTTCGCGTAGGTGACCGGACTGGGCAACTCTTCCAACCCCCGGCCTGCGAAGATCTCCTGGAACTCGTGCAAGAACGCGTCGTGTACCAGTCCATTCGACGCCAGCGTCTCGCGGCTTGCAATCTGGAATGCGCCGCCCGAAAAGTCCGTGACCTTCCCGCCGGCCTCTTCCACGATCAGCACGCCCGCCGCCGTATCCCATGGATTGAGATTAAATTCCCAGAAGCCGTCAAACCGGCCGGACGCAACATTGCACAGATCAAGCGCGGCCGACCCCGCCCGCCTCACCCCGTGGGTGCGCAGCGTGATCTGGTGATAGAAATAAATATTCGGGCTCCTATGCCGCTTGTGGCTCGGGAAACCGGTGGCGACCAGGCACTCTCCCAGATTCGCCGTAGCCGAAACGTGGATCGCTTTGTCGTTCAGCCGCGCGCCACTGCCAAGTTCGGCGGCGAACATCTCGTCGCGCGTCGGATCGTAAATCACTCCCGCGATCCGTTTTCCGCGCCGCTCCACCGCCAGCGAAACGCAAAATACCGGATAGCCGTGCGCAAAGTTCGTTGTGCCATCGAGCGGATCGACATACCACTTGAACTCGCTCCCGGTCTCGACCCGCGATCCTTCTTCCCCCATCACGTCATGAGTCGGAAACTGGTGGCGAATCCGCTCCAGAATCAGCGCCTCCGATTTTCGATCAGCCACCGTGACCAGATCCACGTCGCCCTTATATTCAATCTTCACATGCTGTCGAAAGTAGTCCATCACCAGACTGCCCGCCTCGCGAGCCATCGCCTGCATCGGAGAAATCAAATCCAAAGATGGATGGGATGTCATGCCTGGACTTTCATTTTCAGGAGTGGTTACTGGATGCTGAACGCTGAGCGCTGAGTGCTGCCTACTTCTTCTTCCCGTCTTCCGCGATATACACGATCTCGTGCTTGAAGATGAACAGATTCGGCCCATCCTCGCGCGTTACGCGCACCATGTTCTTATCATAGTACTCGATCCAGCCGCGGACCACTTCGCCGTCGGCCAGCTTCAGGCTCACGATTCTCTGCTTCTCTCCCAGCGCCTTCAAATAGGCCGCTTCTTCAAAAGTCTCGTCCGGAGGGGGAGTGCGCTTCTTGCCAAAGTTGGGATTTCCCGTCTGCAACGCCATCTTGTCATTTTACAACGTCGAGTGGCGAACTCAGGATTTCCTGGTGAAGTTCTCCAGATTGGAGCCCATTGGGACGCTCCCCAACGGTCGGCTATCACACTATTTGTTTTGATAAGATCGCCCCATGTACACTGCGCGTAACCCAGCATCCGCCCTAAGGATATCCACGTTTGCCGCCATCGTGACCATGGTTGGAGCGATTGCTGTCGTTGCCGCCTTCTCCGGGGACCGCGCGCGCGAATCAGGAATGGCCTTGCCAATCGTAACTTCCATTAGTCAGATTACGCATGACGGAGTTACCAAGACCAATCTGTTGACCGACGATTCCCGCCTTTATGTGACAGAATGGCCGGCCGCGCGATATGTTATCGCCGAATTTTCCCTGCAAGGTTTGGACCGGCAGATCATTCCCAGCCCTTTCTCAAACCTCCAGGCGATTGACCTCTCACCCGATCACACCAAGCTGTTGGTTTCCTCAGCCCGAAGTGGATCCAGTGATCAGGAATTCTGGACTTTGCCGGTCACTACCGGATCTCCGGTGCGAGTGGGCAATTTCACTGGGCGCGACGCCACTTGGTCCGCCGATGGCCAGCACCTTGTGTTTGGCAAAGGTCCGGTCCTCTACGTGGCCAGTCCAACCGGAACGCAAGTGCATAAGCTGTTCACTGCGAGTAGCACTGTGTTTGCGCCCCGTTTTTCTCCAGACGGTCAACGGATACGCTTTACGGTCGGCGACGTGGAGCAGGACACTACCGTGCTTTGGGAGATCGGACGGGATGGATCCAACCCGCATGCTCTGCTGACCCATTGGCAAAGCGGCTTGGCTGCGTGCTGTGGTAGATGGGCAGCCGACGGCCGCTACTACATTTTTCAAGTGACTCAGAGCGACCCGATGACGGTCACGACTCTTTGGGCTTTGCCCGACTCCGGACGGACCGCTGACGAGAGCACGTCTCTCCCCATCCAATTGACGAGCGGGCCAATGTCATTCGGAAACGCTTTGTCGGCCCGCGATAACAAGACAATCTGGGCGATCGGTGTGCAACCCGCGGGTGAGGCCGTGAAGTACGACCTGGACAAGAAAGAGTTTGTGGCGTTGGTTTCGGGAATTTCCGCAACCGACTTGGACTTCACGTCCGATGGAAAGTGGGTTGCGTATGTGGCAATTCCCGAAAGTACATTGTGGCGATGCCGGGCCGACGGCACGGAACGGCGGCAGCTCACGTCCGCACCCGAACACGCGGCTTTGCCTCATTGGTCGCCAGACGGGAAGCGCATCGCTTACGCCAGGAGGGAACCTGGAAAGCCCTGGAGGATCTCAGTCATTCCCGCAGACGGTGGAACTCCTCAGGACATTCTGGTGGAGAGCCGCAGCCAAGTGGACGCAAATTGGTCGTCGGATGGCACCCGGATCATGTTTGGATATTCCCGCTATGCCGAAGGGGTCAATATTCAGATGGTGGACTTGACGACCCATAAAACAGAGACCGTTCCGGGTTCTGACGGGCTATATAGTCCCCGTTGGTCGCCGGATGGAAGATATATTGCCGCGCTCTCCACCGATCTTACAAGAGTGATGCTGTTCGATTTTAAAAGCCAGAAATGGTCGAATTGGCTGACCACGCCTGCGGGTGTGATGAACTATCCAGTTTGGTCCCCGGACAGCCAGTATCTTTATTACGACGACCTCGTCACCGGCGAAGAGGCAATACGAAGAGTGAAGGTGGGGGAAAGTCAGGCGGAACGCGTTTTCGTCGTGGAAGGCATTGAACGCTACCCGGGCCCGTTCGGACTTTGGAGCAGCCTTACTGCCGACGGCTCCTCGATGTTTGTGCGCGACCAAAGCACGCAAGAGGTTTACCGCTTGAGTGTAAAACTGCCGTAGTCCTGAGATGAGGTCCTATAAGTTATGTTGAAACGCGATGTTGTTCGCCGCCGGGCAAACATTTGGTACGGGCTTTCCCGCGCGTTAAGCCTGCTTATGGTGTCCGCGCTTCTCACGGTGCTGCCACTCGCCTCGCAGACCCTCCACCCAAGCGCCAAGGGAAGAAAGCTGCTCGCCCGGGTGGAACCTGAATACCCTGCACCTCTGAAGCGGCTTAACATCGGGGGAGTCGTGCGAGTCAAGACTGTCATTGCGCCCGACGGGACGGTGAAGAACACCACGCTGCTCGGGGGAAGTCCGTATCTCGGCCAGGCTGCGATGATGGCAATCAAAGGGTGGATATATGCCCGGGCCGTTTCCGACGAAACCCTGATTGTAACGATTGAATTTGATCCCCATCGCTGACCGAGTCCTATTACAGTCGAAGGCTCGGCCACACCGAAAGGGCTAACCCTCATCGCCGCGATCTGGAATACTTCGCACGACCACCAATTAGCCGTTCTTCGCGTAAAATGCCGAATACCACGCTAGATCTGGTAATCGATATCTTCAATGATCCGTTGCATGGATTCGGAAAGCGGTTCACTTCCGCCGGTGCCCTCCAGTTGATGCACTCGTTCCGCTAACCGGTTCACCTCGGACGCTACCGCGGCCAAGGCTTCGGAAAGGGGATCGTTGATCTGTTTGGGGTCGGTGATGATCACGCGCTTGCCTTCTCGAAGAACGATGTGCCCCGGCACGCCCACCACGGTGGAATCGTCGGGCACATTTCGCAGCACAACCGATCCGGCGCCAATCCGGCAATTGCGCCCCACCGTGATGTTGCCGAGGAGCTTCGCGCCTCCGCCGATCACCACGTTGTCGAGAATCGTCGGATGCCGCTTCCCGTGCTCCTTGCCGGTTCCACCGAGCGTCACACCCTGGTAGAGCGTAACGTCCTCACCGACAATGGCGGTCTCGCCGATCACCACGCCCATACCATGATCGATGAACAATCGTCTGCCGATCCGCGCCCCGGGATGGATTTCGGTGCCGGTGAGAAAGCGCGCGGTCTGCGACAACCAGCGCGCCAGCAACAAGTAACCATGGTTCCACAGCCAGTGGTTCATGCGATAAAACCAGACCGCATGCAGGCCCGAGTAGCAGAGATAGACCTCCAGGCGCGACTTCGCCGCAGGATCGCGCTCCAGCACGGTGGCAACGTCTTCGCGAATTAGCGAGAACAGGTGCGGCATAAATCAGGCCGGAAGCGGCGTCGTCGGAATCTGCAACGCCTGGTTCCGCAGTCCTTCGAAAAGGATACTACTCAAATAGCGCTCGCCGAACGACGGCAGAACCACAACGATTAACTTACCGGCATTCTCCGGGCGGCGCGCCACCTGCAAAGCCGCGACCACCGCCGCTCCCGAAGAGATGCCCACCAGCAGGCCTTCTTCGAGCGGAAGCCGCCGCGCCATGTTAATCGAGTCGTCGTTGCTTACGGTGATGACCTCGTCAACGTAATCCCGGCGCAGGATACTCGGAACAAAACCGGCGCCGATTCCCTGAATCTTGTGCGGCCCCGGTGTTCCACCGGAAAGAATCGGGCTATCCGCCGGTTCCACGGCCACTGCCTTAAACGACGGCTTCTTCGGCTTTATGTATTCCGAGACGCCAGTAATGGTTCCGCCGGTGCCAACGCCGGAGATCAGAAAATCGACGCGCCCGTCGGTGTCTTCCCAAATCTCGGGACCGGTGGTTTCGAAGTGAATCTTCGGATTGGCCGGGTTGTCAAATTGCTGGAGCATGTAGCCGTCTGGAGTCTTGGCCAGCAATTCCTCGGCTTTCAGAACCGCTCCCTTCATTCCGCGCGGCCCGGGCGTAAGGACGATCTCGGCGCCAAAAGCCAGCAGCAGCACGCGCCGCTCCAGGCTCATGGTCTCGGGCATGGTGAGGATAAGCTTGTATCCCCTCACGGCCGCTACGAAGGCGAGAGCGATTCCCGTATTGCCGCTGGTCGGCTCGATCAGAACGGTTTTCCCGGGCTGAATTCGTCCGGCGCGCTCGGCATCGGTAATCATGCTCACCCCGATGCGGTCTTTTACGCTGGCCAGGGGATTCTGGCTTTCCAACTTCGCCACCACTTCGGCAACCGCTCCTTGCGTAACCCGGTTCAGTCGCACCAAGGGCGTGTGGCCAATCAGTTCCGTTACATCCTTTGCGATTTTCATAGTTCGGTTCGACTCTCTCGATTCCTGGAATCGGCGGATCGGAAATTACCTCCGCCACCGTTTAACACTATTAACTCTACTATTTTACTCGTCTATGTGCAGTGATGCAAATCACACGCCTCCGTGAGGTCCTCTCGGCCCCTGCCAGATCGCTTCGGATCTCTTGCAAGTCGTTTCTGCGAAGGCGCGGTTCAGCTCGTGAATTGTCATCCCGAAGCGATGCGAGGGATCTGCATCCTGCGGCGAACATGCAGATCCCTCGCTTCGCTCGGCATGACAAAGTCTGGCTAGATGACAAAGTCTGGCTGATTGAGAGTTGAGGAGCGGGGTCCCACTTTCGTCACAGGCGCTGGCACCGTAACGTCCTGCTAAACAATCACGCGTGTTCGGGTGCCTTTGACCGGCCGCGCTTGTCTTCCCGCAGCTGCGCTGCTGTAAAGGAGCAGCCGCAAGTGCCGCATCTCCAGCTTGTAAATGCGCTGGCCATCAGGCTTGGCCCATCGTTACCGCTCGTCTGGGATTGACTCGCGCGCACAGCCAGAACCAACTCACCACCGCACTCCGAACATTCACGTTTTTGCATAGCCCTCGTTAAAGAATGGGGGCACCCAAGCCGCCGCGTCCCGTGGTTTACTGTCTTCACTATGGCACAGATATCGGGAAATAACTGGTCAAGATTGATCGTTTTGTCTTTCGGGCCGCTGAGACCTCGACGAAATGGTAGGATTTGCGGCAATCATGAGCTGAGCCGAAGTCGTACGTCTGGTCAATATTGACCAGTCCTTAAGTTCTCTTTCGTTGAATACTACCCAGAGGCAAATTTCACGGTGGGCGAAACACCCAGCATTGGACTTCGGCGGCGCCTGCCTGCAAACCAGTCTCTTTCAATACCTATACTCAAGGAAGTTATCGGCTAATGTCGCTACCAATCACCGTGCTTCCGGATGAGATCTAGTTACACCAGATTCGTCTTCCCGCTACTTATCGTTCCTGGAGCATGCGTTTAATCCAGTGAGTGGTAGATTTAGAAATTTTCTCGCTTACGATCGACGGTGGAGCGAAGCCCAAGGTTCTGAAGACTGTCATGGACGCGCGTTGTGGAGCCTTGGAACGGTTCTAAGTCGATCTGAAGATCGGGGATTGCGGTGTGCTGCCGGGCGTTTGTTCGAGTTTTCCCTCCCCGCGGCTGTGGAATTCAGCAGCCCTCGCGCCTGGGCCTATACCCTGCTCGGAATTCAGGAATATCTCAATTCATATCCCGGAGACCGCGATGCGCAGAAAGTAAGATCCGTGCTCAGCCGGCGATTGCTCGAAATGTATGAGTCGATCCGCAGCCCGGATTGGAAGTGGTTCGAGAACGTTCTAGCTTACGGCAACGCTAGATTACCCCAAGCCATGCTGGTCGTGGGCTCGGCTTGCTCGGATGACCGCATGGTTTCCGCCGGTCTCGAAGCCCTGGATTGGCTATCGAAAACTCAGCGCCGCGAAACTAATCGCCACTTTGTGCCGATCGGGTCGCAAGGCTTCTATCGCCAGGGTGGTGAAAAAGCCCGCTTCGACCAACAGCCGATTGAAGCCGCCGGCGCCGTGTCTGCGTGTCTCGAAGCGTATCGCGTAACGGGTGACAGCCGCTGGCGCAGCGAAGCCTGGTCCGCCTTCAACTGGTTCCTTGGCGATAACGATCTACAGCTTCCTCTTTATGATTCGGTCACAGGCGGCTGCCGGGACGGCTTGCATCCCGACCGCGCCAATGAGAACCAGGGAACGGAATCAACCCTATCGTTTCTAATGGCACTGCTCGAAATGCGCTCGCTGCAACCATGTGAAAGGCCGGAAAACCCGTCATGACTGCTCCCGAAACAACAATTATGAACGTCGAAAACACGCACTACCCGCCGCTACTTCTGCGTCACCCCGGCAACCCCATCCTGACGGGCAAGGATTGGCCGTACTCCATCAACAGCGTTTTCAATGCCGGCGCAACCCTGCTGGCGGATGGAACCACTCTGCTCCTATGCCGCGTCGAAGACCGGCGTGGCTTGTCGCATCTTTGCGCCGCGCGTTCTCGAAACGGTGTCGATGGATGGCAAATTGACAGCGAACCGACATTGACGCCCAACCCGCAGCAGTATCCGGAGGAAATCTGGGGCATAGAGGATCCTCGCATCACTTTCGTGCCTGAACTACAGCAATACGTCGTCACTTACACCTCCTATTCACGCGGTGGCCCGGGAGTTTCTCTGGCTCTTACCAAAGATTTTCGCAGTTTCGAGCGCTATGGCGTCATCATGTCACCCGACGACAAAGATACAGCGCTTCTGCCTCGGAGAATCAATGGATACTGGGCGCTTATTCATCGGCCCATGACGACACTCGGAGCGCACATGTGGATTTCCTATTCTCCCGACCTGCGCCATTGGGGCAGACATAGGCTTATGTTAGAAGCGCGGCGCGGCGCCTGGTGGGACGCCAACAAGATCGGTCTGTCGGCGCCGCCCATCGAGACTCCCAGAGGATGGCTCGTGCTCTATCACGGAGTGCGGCAAACGCCTTCGGGCTGTCTGTATCGATTGGGCTTGGCCCTTTTCGATCTTGAGAATCCGGAAAAATGCCTGCTGCGAGGGGATTCGTGGATATTTGGGCCGGAGGCCGAGTACGAACGCCGCGGCGACGTCGACGATGTCGTGTTCCCGTGCGGATACACGATGAACCCCGATGGCGACACGATCAATATTTACTACGGAGCTGCCGATTGCTCAATTGCCCTGGCTCGCGCCAGCGTGAGCGCTCTACTAGCTTGGCTGGATGCCAATGGAACTCGCGAGCGCCGGCATCGGGCGGAGGACTTATGAAACCACTGCTTCGGATTTTCCAGTTTTCCTTCGGCTGCCATCACCGCCAACGCAGTGGTGTGTTCACAATCAAGAAACGGACGTATCAGGTCTGCTTGAAGTGCGGACAGGAATTTGAATATTCCTGGGCGCTGATGCACGCCATACGGTCGAGTGTGACCCATAGTCCCGCCGCGCCGCGGAAGAGGATTGGAGACGCCGAAGTACCGGTGATTTGATCCGGTCGCGGCACCAGCATTGCCACCTTATGAAACTCCGATTGAGTTGGTTTCAGAGGATGGCGTTAGAGGGGCATGGCTTCAGAGTCTGTGTCGCAACTTGGTTGTATCTCATGGCAGTGGGCAACACCTGCTGGGCGAGCCGCAAAGCGGCGACAGATTACAGCCCATGGCGTCAGCCATGGGTAGAAGTGGGAAATGAGCAAGCCCCGAAGGGGCGGAAGAATAGTTGCGACACAGTCTTTTCAGCCATGCCGCTGGAACCCGCCACGCCAGCGGCTTTATAGCCGCCCAGGGCCGCTCCTTCATAGCATCCAATCTTACCGGTCTCACCGGCGAGACTTAATCAAACCATTCTTAATCTCCGCATGTGAGCTATCTTGCTCAGACACGAAAGTCCACACCTGTCATTCTTTACTCTCCTGAGTGTGTAGACGGAGCCGCGACTGCTGATTCGCAGCTCTCATTCTTAGGCCGCTGCGGGTCCTGATCAAGTCCCGGCGAAGCGGCCACATCCAGCCAATCGGCATTCTTCGTCCGTGTGTACGCCGCAAAACCTTGCGGCGAGACACGATTCGACCCTAAAAAGTCTCGAACACCGAAGTTCGGGCAACACCTCCAGGCGGATGAGAGCGGTTAGCCCGGGAAACAAGGAAGGTCAAACATTATGCCTCTAATTCAATTGCTGGAAGTTCTGATCGTGGTGGGTATCCTCCTGTGGCTGGTGAATCGCTTCATTCCCATGCAGGGCACCATCAAGTCAATTCTCAACGGCATCGTGATCATTGCCGTGGTTCTGTGGCTCCTGAATGTCTTTGGACTCTTTCACTCCCTTTCCGGCATCCACGTTGGAACGTAAAGGATGAAGTAAGAGAGCCCAGCGAAGAAAGCTGAACAACACAAGAACGATACAACGCAACAAGGCAGACCTCTGCCTGAAGAAGGAGATACTTTGAAGACTAAGTTTCTGTTAACAGTTGGAATCGCCCTCAGTGTGAGCGCATTTGCTCAAACCAATCGTCAAACAACCCTGGTCGTCGAGCCCCTGAGTCCGACGCCGATATTCCGAGTGAACGTTGTCAGCCGCAGCGTGCAGGCCGTCAACTACGAGCACCGCAGCGGAGCCTCCAAGCTCGACTTCGCGGGCACGGACTTGATGCCCTCGGCGAACGGCGAAGCCAAGGTAAACAGCAAGCGGGGATCCATTGAGATCGACGCAGAATTTGGCAACCTGCAGGGACCGACGACTTTCGGCAATGAGTACTTGACCTACGTTTTGTGGGCGATTTCTCCCGAAGGCCGTGCCGTGAACCTGGGCGAAGTGTTAGTCAGCGACAACCATCGCGGCAAGCTGCGCGTGACCACCGACCTTCAAGCTTTCGCTCTGATCGTTACTGCGGAACCTTATTATGCCGTGCGTCAGCCCAGCAATGCGGTTGTGCTTGAAAACGAGGTTCGCGAAAGCACCAAGGGAACTACCGAAGCGGTAAATGCGAAGTACGAACTGATGGAGCGCGGCGGCTACATTCCCACCGGCTACAGGTTCGACCCTGTGGTTCTGAATGCCAGGTTGCCGCTGGAATTCTTCGAAGCGCGTAATGCCCTGCGCATCGCTCAATCCGAAGGCGCCGAGCAGTATGCCAGCGACAGCTATCAGCATGCTGTCCAGTTGATGAACAATGCCGATGAATATGCTACAAGCAGACATATCGACACCAAGCCGCTGATCGCAGTTTCTCGTGAGGCAGTGCAAACTGCCGAAGATGCGCGCGAAATCGCAGTCAAGAAACTGGACGAGATACGCCTGGCGAACGAACGTCAGGCTTCCAGTGACGCACAGGCACAATCGCAGGCGCAAGCCGACAACGCGATTCGACAGAAAGACCAAGCCCAGTCTGACGCGGCGAACGCTCTAGCAGCCAGGGCTCAGGCAGAATCTGATACGGTGAATGCCCAAGCCGCCAAGACTCAGGCAGAGTCTGATGCGGCAAAGGCCCGCGCCGACGCTGCGGATGCGCAAGCTGCGACCGCACAGGCTAAGTCCGATATGGCGGAGAGCCAGGCTTCGTCGGCAAACGCAGTCTCCGCCGCCCAGGCCGATGCAGAGCAGTCTCGTTTGGCTGCACAGCAGGCCCAGGCGAGCGCACAACAAGCGGAAACCGACAAAGCGGCCATGCGGGCGCGATTGTCCGAGCAGTTGAATCTTATTCTCCAGACTCGCGATAGCGCGCGCGGGCTCATCGTCAGCATGTCCGATGTTTTGTTTGACACCGGGAAATTCTCGTTGAAGCCGGGGGCACGGGAGAAACTGGCGAAAGTCGCCGGTATTCTGCTCGCCTATCCTGGGCTCGACATTGCAGTCGGCGGCTACACCGACAATGTGGGCGGCGACGCCATGAATCAAACATTGTCTGAGAATCGTGCTGGATCCGTTCGCGATTACCTGGTGCAAGAAGGCGTTGCGACGAGTTCGGTTTCAGCCAGAGGTTTCGGCAACACCTTGCCCGTAGCCTCAAATGACAACGCCTCCGGACGCCAGCAGAATCGGAGAGTTGAACTTCTCGTGTCCGGCGAAGCCATCGGCAGCCCGGTCAACGTGACAACAGGGAGCTTGCAGTAAGAGCAAGCGTACGCAACGACCGACAATGGAGATGACACTTATGAACCTAGTTGGATTTATCAGCACAGCAGTTCTGTCCTTAAGCCTCGTAGCCGTGGCTCCGGCGTTCGCCCAGGAGCAGCACGACCAGCAGGAAGAACAGAAAGCCAAGCCTGCTCAGGACGAGAAAAGAGCACAACCAGAAAAAGCTACAAAGCAAGAGGAAAAACCCGCGGCGCAACAGGAGAAGAACACCAAGCCGGAAGAAAAGAACACAAAGCAAGAGGAAAAGAACGCCAAGCCGGCCGAGAAGAACGCGCCACAGGAGCAGCGCGCCGGTAATAACGGTGGTGGCCGCATTCCCGCAGACAAATTCAAGGCCCATTTTGGACAGGGACACACGTTTCGTGTCAGCCAAGGCGATTACAATAATCGCCGCTTCCAATATGGTGGCTATTCGTTTGGATTCGTTGACCCGTGGCCAAGCAACTGGCTCTACACGCAAGACGTTTATGTTATCGAAATTAACGGCGTGTATTACCTGTGTAACGCATCGTTCCCTGGCGTTAACCTCGTACTCAGCTTCACACTATAGCCGGCTCGTCCGGTGTCGCCTGAGGGCGCAACCAGTCTAACTACTATTCGGCGCGGGTCCACTGCTTGGGCTCGCGCCCTTCCTTTCTGGCTGCGACCGGCAATCGCAGAAATATCCCGCGTATTGGAGAATGCGATCCACCACTCTGTTACTGCGCCCGCATCTTTTACGGGAGGATTAATCCGTCCCTTTGGCCATCCTTTCTCCACATGAGCAGTTTTGACCATTGAGAAACCGGCGGAACGACTATAAGGAAAGTTGAGTCCTCAATTGTTCGACCGCAGGCATCCCAACGGAGCAATTGCGATCGGCCATTCGATTTAGCGGTCCTACACGGTGCGGCTTCCGGCAGAGGCTGCACCCCTCACGAATCACATGACAAGGAGAGAACATGCTTGGAACTATATTGATCGTGATCTTGGTCTTAGCACTCTTTGGCGCGCTGCCAAGATGGCCGCATAGCAGAGACTGGGGTTACTACCCGACCGGAGGATTGGGGCTGATCCTCTTGATCGTCGTCATTCTGCTGGTTCTCGGCCGGATTTGAACCATGTGCCGCCAGCCAACATCGCCAGGCGCCATCGAGAATTGGTCCTTTCAAGGGGCTGGGTTTCAAGAACCCGACTCCGGCGACCGAGGACATGTATTTCAAGAGCATCAATTTAACCGTCGATCAATACCGGGCCTTTCTCGAAGAAGTGCGCGCTGACTCGCTCGTACTTCCCAATTGTGATCTTGATAGTGGCCAACCGGCCAAGGCAGCGGAATACTCGCTCACCGACGACACTTACGCGAAGTTACTCGGGCAGTTATCGAGCCGCAAGTTCGATGGGACGACTCCGGAGCTGCGCGCCAACATTCTCGACTTTTATTCCGACCTCTCGGCTTCGATCAACACGAAAAAAGACGAGAATGATTGGAAAAACGTGCTGACAGAACTGGACCAACTGAAGTCGATGACTCCGATTCCGAGGGTTGCGGGCAGCCACGCACAGTGATCGCATCCGCGTCAGGCGTCGCGCGGAAATGTGCGGTTGCAGCCAATAGCAAGAAGGCCCAGCCCATCGGACAGAAACCGGCCAAGGGGCCGTGGGTAAGATTCAGAGTTCAAATCTGTGGAACAGCTGTGCTTTCGCGGCCCCTTCGACTGCGCTCAGGGCAGGTCAGCGCCACACATTCATTCAGAAAATGCTAAGCGCTAACCCGTACGGATACTAACTCTGGGTTGCAGTGGGAATTTTGCATGGATTTGGCCGCGTCTTCCGCTGTAAATCTCCCCATCACCAGGGCCAACTTACGGTTGGTTGTCGTCTGGATGGGAAGCTTATCAATCCGCAGCACGTATTGAGGAGCATGAGCACCGCCGCGGTTGACTTTCACAACAAACTTGATATTTTGCATGGTTCCTTTCTTGCCTCTATCGATCCGACAAAAAAACGAGATGACAAACAGAAAGGAGGCGATATGTAAGCCGGCTCCCTGTTTTCTTACTTGCCATCCGCAATCGAAAACCCGCGCTGGGCTTCAATCGACCATGGCTTCGACTGTCCTCTCGCTGCCAACATGACTTGATCGGCTTGGGTTTGCCGTCGGAAAGATCCCCAGCAGACCGCGTCATGACTCGGACTTCTCCTCAGAGCAATCGAGGAGGAGCCAATTCTCAGATAGGCTAACTTGGTTCAGAAGAGTAAGAAAAGGTGCTTGCTCAATTTCAATGTTAGGCTTATGCGCTACCATTGTCAAGCTTCACCGACACCAGCCGTGCCCAACAACGTCACCCCCCGAAGTTGCCTGAAGCTACCACGAAGCTACCATCAGGCGCGCACCCGCCGCCATTTCCTTTGCGACAACGGCACCCTGCCCGGTTCGTCGAAGCAGATTGCCCGGTTTCCGCAATCCAGGGGATGGCACGTTTTGTGCAGGTGTGAGCAATCTTGTACAGAATAACGAGCCGCGGCGTGTCATCGTGAGTTTGGCGGAGATGCGGAAAGGGAGATTTTTCCCCGCGAGCACTCCGGCCACTTGCCTCATGACGGGACCGTCCGTGCATGGGCAGAAAGACAAAGGTGGATCGCCGATGGAACGCGCTCTTCGTCAGTTGCGCGATCGTTTTCATAGACGGCTCGCCTTCGTCGCCGCATCCGTTTCCAAGCTGTTTGCGTCGGTTGTGCCATCGGTTCGCGGTTACGCATCGCAAAGGATGTGCCCGTTTTGCGGGTTGATCACGCCGCGGTCCAAGTCGTCTTGCCTGGAGTGCGGAAAGTCGCTTGCGCCGGCCACAGTAAGATAGATGAGTTTTTCCGGGGACGCTCATTTTCGGCGACCCTCAAATGAGCAAAGGAGATCAAACATGCTTTGGACAATTTTCGTTGTGCTTCTGATTCTGTGGCTTCTGGGGTTCAGCCTCCACGTGGGCGGCGCCCTGATCCACCTGCTGCTGGTTATTGCGGTAGTGGTACTGATCATCAACCTGGTGAGCGGCCGGAGTGTCGTGTAAGGCCGTCGCTTGAGAAGTTGGCGGAGGTTGCGCATCCGAACGATCTGCGCGTGCATGTCTTAATCGGGCAGGGCGGCTGTCTTGTCAGAATTGGACACTCCCATTCCCGATGCTTCTCCACATGCTTGGCGAAAAAGGCACATCCTTCTCGTTAGTTGCTTAATTGAGGAGTGTTGGAAACCGGTGGATTTTCACCGCAGATTCGAGTAATCACCGGCAACAAGCGGCTGGGTGCCTCGCTCTTGGAAACGAAGGCATCGACCACCTTTAATGCGTATTCTGCAATCCTGTCATCGCTGGAAACCATGACGATTGGAACTTGTGGCCTGAGGCGCTTCATTTCGGTCGCGAGCTCATGCCCATTCATCTCCGGCATGTGGTAGTCGACGATCACGGCCGCAACCGCGCAAGCCGCCGCAATTTGTAAACCTTGCCGGGCGGAGGCGGCAGTGAGCACTTCAAATCCACGTCTTTCGAGCAGCGCTCGTTGATAACCCAGCATGCTGTGATCGTCGTCGATGCAGAGAATCGTCTTGCGTCCTGGGTAATTGAACATAACCTGGTCTTCCGCCATCCTGATGATCGACGATGTGGCCCGGCCAAGTCTGGTCAAAACTGCACACTTTTTGCGACAGTTCTTGCACCGCGTGGATATCCCGGCATCCGGGAAGTGGGGGCGATCTGCCTCTAGTGCGGCCATCGGCAAAGCAAAGCAACCGAGCTGGGCCTCACCCACGACTTTCCGCCCACGCCATGGAGTCAATGAAAGCGATCGACGCGCGCCTTCGTACCGCACAACTACATTGAGTCGCGACTTGCGAACGCGCTTCAGTTTCGCGTCCGCGCACCGGCAATGCTGAGCGCGATTCCGCCCGCGATCAGCACGATGCTGATAATGGGCGAAACCCGCTCACTGTGACTGGTCTGAACGCCGAAGTTCGCACCTCCAACCTTGATGCCTTCCGTTTCGGTATGGGGGACGGGCACAACCAGGGACGCGATGCCGAGCGCAACCAAGAGCAGGCCTGCAAACAACATTTTCATATCAAGTCCTCGTCAGCAACGGTTAGCAATGGCGAAATTGCGCTGCGGAGAACAGCTAGTCGTGCAGAACTACACCAAGCAGCGAGCTGTGGACCTGCAACCCGCCTTCCGGGCCGCCGGAATAATCGACAAAACCTAGTTTCCGGAACCGGTTCATAAAAAAGCTCACCCGCGAACGAGTAGTCCCGACCATTGCGGCCAGAGTCTCCTGACTGATTTTGGGCACCACCGCCTCGGGCACGTCTTCCTTGCCAAAATGGGCCAGCAGAAGGAGGACTCGAGCCAGCCGCTTTTCGCTGGAGTTAAACAACTGGTCGACCAGATCCTCTTCATAACGGATATTCCGCGCCAGCAAATACGCCGTGAACAGATCGGAAAACGCGTGTTCGCGGTGCAGTGCAGTCATCATCGCTTTCTTCTCGATCCGCAGAATTTCGCAATCCGTCATGGCCGCCGCAGATCCCATGCGCAGAGCCTGACCGGCCAGCGCACCTTCACCAAAGAAGTTTCCGGCGGTCAACAAGCCGATGGTCGCTTCTCGGCCGGTCTTGGAAACGACGGTGAGCTTCACTTTGCCTTTTTGGATATAGAAAACCGCGTCCGCCGTATCCCCCTGCGCGAAGATTCCTTGCTTCTGGACGAAAGTCAGGGTCTTCCTGCCCTCGCCAATGGTTGCGAGAAAGGTATTAGGATTGAACTCGCGGCTCTTCTTATTGGCCATTGCAGACGCACCGGTCAGCTGCAATTTTAGTCCTAAGAGGTGGTTTTTTCCATGACACTTGTCTTATGCAATTGTGACGCCGCACCGCCCAGCTCCTTCTGGCTAAGTTTCCAAAAGTGAGCCATTCTGCACAGTATTCCGACAGAAAATGGACGAGACTTGAAGCCAACCAGGAGTAGCAGGTCCGTCAAACCAGGCGGCCTGCATCTCCTGCGAGGCCAAGAGCTTGCCACGATGACGGGGCTTGCGGCAGGAGTCTTCCATGCCGCAAGAAGTTCAAGGGCTATTGCAGACCCGTCACTCTTTCTCAGCCGCCACGCGCCGGGCTGGATGCGGCTCGGTGCGGGGTTGTCCAGTGCCAAGCTCGCACTTCTCTCGCGGCCTGGCGCCACACGTGGGGCAACGAACAACCAGGGCTGGATCCTTCTCCGCTTTCATGAGTACATGATGCACGATTGTGCGGCAATAAGCTGGTCAATTGTGAACAGTGCACCTACGCCGGAACTCGGCATTCTTGCGAGTTGCAGGACACATTTCCAACCAAACGTCCACGGCCAGGGCAAGAATCGCCGAGATGGAATTGCGCATCCAATCAGCGCATGGGAGAGAAGATGTCAATCTTCGACGAGCAATACCGAGTTGTCGCCATCGAAGGTGACCGCCTTGTCGTCCGGGGAATCCTCAGCGGCGATGTGCTGACGATCATCAACCCCGAGCCTGAGACTCCTCTCACCCAAGGAGAATATCCGCCCGGAAAATTGATCGCTCTGACCGACCCGTCCGCTGCGCCTCTGAACTAAGGCCTGAATTGGAAAGTGAAAAGAACAGGTCTCAGGTCGCAGGTGTCAGGTCTCAGGAGCAAACCTGAAACTCCTTCGGTTTTCCTGAGACCTGAGACCTGACACCTGAGACCTGAGACCTTGTTTGGCAGCCTCGCAGGGATTCGAACCCCGATACTCTGCTCCAGAGGCAGATGTCCTACCGTTGAACGACGAGGCTACAGTGCGATTCTAAATCATTTTGCGACGGCTGCAAAACGGCTTGCCCCTGTCGGCAGGGCCGACGCATATAGAAAGCTATAGGCAAGGAGGGGGAGAAATGAAGAAAAGGGGATATGGAAAATCCCCTGAAGTATTTTGCCGAGTTGACGGACCCGAGGGTAGAACGGAATCGGGAACAC